>Ga0193963_1000722_pt1 | contig 17048 bp, 18 predicted proteins | sample FB_6_MG_FD_140359 | JGI IMG/M metagenome (GOLD analysis project Ga0193963, IMG submission 140359) | Microbial mat bacterial communities from the Broadkill River, Lewes, Delaware, United States - FB_6_MG | ecosystem: Environmental > Aquatic > Freshwater > River > Microbial mats | place: USA...
CTTTAAGGTCGGGATTATTACTGGCCGTGAGTCACAAGTTGTTGCCCACCGTGCGCAAGAGTTAGGCATTGAGTTCGTCTATCAAGGGGCCAAGAATAAAATGATCCCCTATGAAGAGATTTTAAAGAAAACAGGGTTGTGTGATAGTCAGGTGGCTTATGCTGGTGATGATCTTATTGATCTTCCCGTATTGCGCCGTGTTGGCTGTGCTTTTACTGTTGCTGATGCGGTTAGCGACATTAAGCCTTATGTTGACTATATCACCTCATTGCCTGGTGGTTGTGGTGCTGTTCGCGAAATTTGCGATCTATTGTTGCGTCAATCGGGCAAGTGGGATGAGGTCACAAGTCGTTATTTCTAATGCCAATTATATCTTTTATCTCATCGCTTCTCGATTGTTTACGGTTGCCTTATGATCAGTAGAGATCGTCTACGTTTCCTATTGATATCGCTCGTTGTCATTATCTGCTCTGTGCTGATGATCCGTGTTATCTATTTTGATCGGGCTCCAGATCCTACAGATGTGCTTAAAGATATGGTTGTTGAAGCCGATGTTGCACTGAGTGATTTTAATTACACTGAAACAGAAGCTGGTGTCGCTCAATGGACTCTTGATGCTGATTCTGCTGAGCACGATTTTAGTGAAGATGTGACGGTTATGGACACGGTTCGCTTACAGGTGTTCAATCAGGGGGAAGCTGGAGATGTCCACTTGACTGCAAACACAGGCCGCGCGAATCTAAACACACGCGAGGTGACGGTTCGTGGTAATGTAGTGGTTACTACAGAAAATGGTTATCAGTTTGAAAGTGAATCGGTCACGTTTCTTGGTCAGGCTTCAGAAGATGGCGTTGTCGAGTCTGACGAGGTGGTTCGAATTACTTCGGAACAGATTGAAATTACAGGTCGTGGTCTCGAAGTCGATTTAGCTAAGGGAACTTTTTTGATTAAAGAAAATGTGACAGCCATTTATTTAGCGCAACCTGTTAAAGGGGGGCAATAGTGCGTACATTCATTATTACATTTTTTATCCTCATCTCATCATGGTGTTATGCCGCAGATTCTGAGATAAATCATGATACCAGTCAGCCTGTTAAGATCACATCGCAGCAGCTTGAGGCCGATGACCAAACGGGTATCTTTATTTTTAAGGGTGATGTTCAGGCTCAACAAGGTGATGTGTTTATTTATGCACAAATAATGACTGTCTCTTATGTCAACGGTGAAACACGGCAAATTGATACGGTTATTGCTGAAGGTGATGTACGTATTGTTCAATTAAATCGTGTCGCGACAGGTGGTAAGGCGATTTTCTATCATCAAGAAGGGCGAATCATCTTGTCCGAAAAGCCACGCGTTGTTCAGGGCGATAACACTGTTGAGGGTGAGCGCATTATTGTTTATTTGAATGATAATCGTAGTATTGTTGAAGGTAGTACGAAGCGCCGCGTGAAGGCTATTTTTATCCCCGGTGAGGAATCCAAGTGAACCAACATGTCCTAAATGCTAAGGGATTGCAGAAATCCTATAAAGGTCGCCGTGTTGTTCAAGGAGTTGATCTTAGCGTTAAATCTGGACAAGTTGTTGGTTTGTTGGGCCCGAATGGTGCAGGAAAAACCACTTCGTTTTACATGATGGTTGGTTTAGTGAAGCCAGAAGCAGGTGCGGTGTATCTTGACGAACAAGAGGTTACCCAGTGGCCGATGTATCAACGTGCAGCAGCGGGCGTTGCTTATTTACCGCAAGAATCATCTGTTTTTCGTAAGTTGACTGTCGAACAAAACCTGCTGGCTATACTCGAATATCATGTGGCAGATGCAGAACTGCGTAAAGCACGTCTAGTCGAATTACTCGATGATTTTCGCCTAGGCCATGTAGCGACATCGCCAGGATATGCTCTGTCAGGTGGTGAGCGTCGACGTACAGAGATTGCCCGTGCTCTGGTTATAGACCCGCGGTTTATTCTTCTCGATGAGCCGTTTGCAGGGATTGATCCACTGGCTGTTATCGATATCCAAAATATTATTGTTGAGTTAAAAGAGCGCGGTATTGGAGTTCTTATTTCTGATCACAATGTACGTGAAACTCTTGGTGTCTGTGATAGTGCATATATCCTCAACAATGGTGAAATATTAGAACAAGGAACACCAGAACACATTATTCAAAGTACAGTAGCGCGTGAAATTTATCTTGGAGAAGATTTCCGACTATAAAAAAAATGGTGAACGTATTAAACTAATTAAGCGTTTACAGAATTTGTTAGATTTATAAACCTATTTGGTAGGGTCTTGGATGGCATTAGAATTACGCCAACAACTTAAATTGACACAACAGCTGGTGATGACACCGCAGCTGCAACAAGCAATTAAATTGTTGCAACTGTCTCGTGTTGAGCTAGAAGAGGTCGTCAATCAAGAGCTTGAGGAGAATCCGATCCTCGAAGAGACTCCTGCTGAAGATGAAGTGCGTCAACCTGAAACAGATGCTTCGATGGAAGTTGAAACGGTTTCTGCTGAGGAAAGTGAAAAAACTCAAGAGGTTACCGAAGCCGATGGCTTGGCACAGATTGATGATTGGCAGACCTATTTGCAAGGTTTTTCTCAGGGGGGATCTGCGAGTGAAAATTATAACGACGATGAGCAGCCGTCCTATGAAAACCTGCTAACGCCAAAAGATACTTTATCTGATCATTTGATGTGGCAGTTGAATGTTTGCTCTCTTAGTGACCACGATAAAGAGATTGCAGCTGTTATTATCGGTAATATTGATGATGAAGGCTACCTCGCCGCTGAATTGAACGATGTGATTGAACAATCTGGTGCCGATCTCGATGAGACCGAGCGGGTCTTAAGTGAAGTGCAGAAGTTTGATCCTCCAGGCATTGCCGCAAGGACTTTACAAGAGTGCTTATCTTTGCAGATGTCCTTCCTTGGTTTAAAAGATTCTCTGTCCTATCAACTGATTACCGATTTTTCCAAAGAACTTGAGGAACGGCGTTATTCAAACATCGCTAAACATTGTAAGGTAAGTGTTGATGATGTTCTTGAAGCTGCTCGGTTTTTATCAACGCTCGATCCGCGTCCCGGTAGTAAATATACTGAAACCGATGTGCAGTATATCACACCCGATATCTTTGTTTATAAGATGAACGGTGACTACGTGGTGTCTCTCAACGAAGATGGTCTTGCTAACTTACGGATCAGTTCATATTATTCAAATGCACTGTCAGGTAAGAAGGTTGATTCAGAGACGAGCGAATATATTCAAGAAAAAATGCGCGGCGCGATGTGGCTAATTAAGAGCATACATCAACGGCAGCGGACGATTTTTAAAGTCACAGAAAGTATTGTTAAATTCCAGCGTGAGTTTTTTGATCATGGTATTAGCTACTTAAAGCCATTGGTCTTACGTGATGTCGCCGACGATATTGAGATGCATGAATCGACAATTAGTCGAGTAACGACCAATAAGTATGTTCAAACTCCGCAGGGATTATTGGAACTTAAGTTCTTTTTTAACAGTGGTATTGGCACGACTGGTGGTGATTCAGTTGCATCTGAAAGTGTTAAAAACAGAATTAAGGAAATAATAGCTGAAGAAAATGAGAAAAAACCTTATTCTGATCAAAAGATTGTTAATATGCTCCATGACAGTGGAATTGATATTGCTCGACGTACGGTAACAAAATATAGAGAGATGTTAGGGATTGGATCATCAACAGCTCGTAAGCGTCTATTCTAATTTTCTGTATTTAACTTAAAAGGAGACTCCATGAATACTTCTGTAACATTTCGTCATATGGATAGTAGTGAGCCCGTCCGTAATTATGTTGAAGAAAAATTATCTCGGTTAACAAAGTACATTGAGGAGCCGATTGATGCTCAGGTGAGCTTAACTGTTGAGAAAAAAATTCGCCATAAAACAGTTGTGACTTTAGTTGCTAAGGGCGTTACGATCAAAGCTTCTGCTGAAGTTATTGATGATATGTATGCAGCGATTGATGCTGTTGTTGATAAACTTGAGCGTCAGTTGAAGCGTTACAAAGAGAAGTTAAAGAGTCACACTGCGCGTAAAGGTAAAGAACGCAATATTACTAAGACAGTCTTTGAAGCAGCGAGTGTTGAAGTTGAAGATATTGATCCACAGGTGATTCGTTCACACAGCTTCTCCTTGAAGCCAATGTCAGTTGATGAAGCGGTAATGCAAATGGATCTATTGCATAAGGACTTCTTGGTCTTTAGTGATGATACAACTGAGCAAGTCAGTGTTCTTTACCGTCGTAAAGATGGTAACTATGGTCTGATTGTTCCTGAAGGTTAACCCTATCTATACCAGCGTGGAGTTTTATACTCCACGCTAGTTTAAGAACGAATCGCTATGAATATTGTTGAACTTTTAAATTCTGAATCTGTTGAGGCTGAAATCAAGTCGACAACAAAAGATAACGTATTAGCTGAAATGACGGATGTGCTTTTGCGCTCAGCGCCCGAGCTTAACCGTAATGAAGTGCTGACCGTACTACGTGAACGTGAGCGTTTGGGAAGTACTGGGATTGGCGAAGGCGTTGCGATTCCTCATGGTAAACTTAAAGACCTTGATCAGTTGATTCTCTCCTTTGGCCGCAGTAAGGCAGGGGTTGACTTTGATTCAATGGACGGTAAGCCAGCTCATCTGTTCTTTTTGTTACTTGCCCCTGAAGATTCTATCAGCATCCATTTGAAGACCTTGGCGAGAATTTCAAAGTTGTTGAAAGATCAGGATGTTCGTGAGCAGCTACTTACCGCTGACACGGCCGCCGCTATCTATCAGATTATTCAAGAAAAAGAATCCGTTTAATTTCCTGTTGACGAATGACCTTCCGCACTGATTGGTGGTAAATATGGCTCAGTTAAGTGTTAGAGAGTTATTGGAAGAGCAAGATACTGGTCTAGATCTTGAGATTCTTTCTGGCGAAAAAGGTCTCGCTAAATATATTGCATCTCACCGCATTCAAAAACCCGGTTTGGCTCTTGCTGGTCACTTGAGTTATCTACATCCAACCCGTTTGCAAATCCTTGGATCAACAGAGCTTAGCTACCTCGAAGGTTTAGATCCTGAGGTTGCTGCGGCCAATGTTGAACAACTCTGTACGCTAGATTTCTCCTGTTTTATTATTACTAAAGGACAGGAACCACCACCAATCTTAATCGAAAAAACGTCCAAACACGACATCCCAATCCTTAGAACTCAAATGAAGAGTTCTGCCTTCATCTCACTTATTAGCAAATTTCTTGAAGAACGTTTATTGCCGTCGACAACAGTTCATGGTGTTTTGGTTGACGTTTTTGGCGTTGGAGTTTTACTTGTTGGTAAAAGTGGAATTGGCAAAAGTGAGTGTGCTTTAGATCTTGTACTGCGTGGGCATCGCCTTGTTGCCGATGATGTTGTCAAGGTGCGGACTAAATTACCCGCGGTACTCTTTGGTGAAGGCAGTGATCTCCTCCATTACCACATGGAGATCCGCGGTTTAGGTATTATTAATATCAAGCACCTTTTTGGGGTGTCTGCGATTCGTGAACGCAAAAAAATTGATGTAACTATTGAGTTATTGAAATGGGAAGATGGCGCAAACTATGATCGGCTTGGCTTAGATGAGCAGCATTATGAATTGCTCGGTATTAAAATCCCTTTGCTAAAAATTCCAGTTTGTCCGGGGCGTAATATATCTTCTATCTTAGAAGTTGCAGCACGGAATCAGTTGTTAAAAGAGATGGGCTATAATAGCGCACGAGAATTTCAAGACCGGCTTGAGAAGAGGATGGCTGAAGTAGCTCAATTACGTTCTCATGTAATTATTGGCGATGATCTGGAGTAGACGGTGCGTTTTATTGTTATTACAGGGCTGTCAGGCTCAGGGAAATCATGTGCAGCACAGGTTTTAGAAGATGAAGGATATTATGTTGTTGATAATTTTCCTTTATCACTTCTGCCGCAATTTATCGCCCAAAAGGAGTTTAATACCCTCGCACGTCAGGGGATTGCTCTGGTGGTGGATGCCAGAAATCCAGATTTTACCAAGACGGATCTATCTGTTTTTGATGTCGTCAGTGAGGCGGGACATCAGCTTGAAATCTATTATTTTGATGCGACAGATGATGCCTTAATTCGTCGTTATTCAACGACTCGCCGCCGCCATCCCCTCACAACGTATTCAAATATCGCAGCGGCAATTGCCAGTGAAAGAGTTATGCTTCACCATCTGCGAGACGCGGCTACAGTGGTTTTTGATACGACAGAGCTTTCGGTTCATCAACTTAAAGCCAGTGTTTTGTTGCAGCTAAACGGTTCTAGTGAAAACTCAGTACCACTCACCGTGCGCTTGCAATCTTTTGGTTTCCGCTATGGTGTACCGCTGGAATCTGATTTGGTACTCGATGTTCGCTTCTTACCTAACCCACACTATGTTGAATCCTTGCGCCCCTTGTGCGGACAGGATAAAGCCGTGAGTGATTTTGTTTTAGGGCAGCCTGTTTGTCAGGAGTTTCTTGAAAAAACAGCCTCGTGGCTCGACTTTTTACTGCCGCAATACCGTTTAGAAGGCAAAAGTTATTTAACGGTTTCCATTGGATGTACGGGTGGACATCATCGTAGTGTTGCGATTGTTGAGGCGTTGTATGGTATGATCATCCCTACGCATAACGTAAAACGGTTTCATCGTGATTTGGTCAAGGAGGAGGGATGATCGGACTTATCATTGTGACACATGCTGGATTAGCTGCTGAACTTCTCAAGGCAGCTGAAACGATTGTTGGTCCACTGGGGCAAGCACAATGTCATGCTGTTGATCGAAGTGTTGATGTTGATAAATTTTACACAACCCTTGTTGAGTCTGTTGAGCAGGTCAATACGGGCGACGATGGTGTGTTGATTATGACAGATATGTTTGGTGGCACACCATCAAATGTCAGTGCGCGGTTGTTGAAAACAGATCAAGTTGAAGTGATTAATGGTGTAAATCTTCCCATGTTGATTAAGTTCTCAAGCAGTCGGGATACGATGCCCTTAGGTCAACTCGCGACATTTTTAAAAAATTATGGGCAAAAAAATATATTAATGACCAGTGAAATACTGGGTGGTGCGAGGGGATAATGTCAATCGTCTTAGTTCGTGTTGATAATCGCTTAATTCATGGACAAGTACTTGAGGCTTGGCTTCCACATGTTCAAGCTGATTCTATCGTTGTTGTTGACGATGTGATTGCTCAAGACTCTTTTCGTAAGCAATTAATGCTCGCTGTGGTACCGCAGACTGTTCGTGTTGATATTTATAGCCACGAACAATTTAATCAGGATGCGCAACTTGCTGTGTGCCAGGGGGCCAAAACCCTTGTTCTCTTTTCGACTCCTGCCGATGCTCTAAAAGCTTATCTTAGTGGTTTTCACTTCACTGCTTTAAATTTGGGAAATATGCATATTGGCCCACAAAAGTGTTGTATCTCTCAAACTCTGTATGCTGATTCTGATGATCTTGCTGACTTAGAGAAACTGACCGATTTAGGCGTTGACCTTTGCGCGCAATGTATTCCGACAGATCGTGTTTTGCACTGGGATTGTCATTGTAAGGAGCTCAGGGGGTAGCATGTCCACAGGGCAGTGGGGCATGGTCGCTTTGGTGTCGATCTTATCAGGATTAGACCGTACTGCATTGGCACAAACTCTTGTGTCTCGGCCATTGGTTTGTGCGTGCGCTGCCGGATATGTGTTGGGCATCTTTATGCCCGCATTGCAAATTGGCATCATGATTGAACTGCTTTGGCTCATGCGTTTACCCGTTGGTGCCACCATTGCACCCGATGATACTCAAGCCGCGATTGGCGCAGTCATTCTTGTTAAATTGTTTTTACCACAGCTGACCGAGCACTTTTATGCAATGATTGTCTTTATTGTTGTTGCCGTTGTTGTTTTGGCTGAAGTTGGTAAGTGCTGGGATGTCTGGGCAAGGCATTTGAATGAGCGTCTGTTCTCACGAGCCATTAAAGGTCTAGAGCGCTCCAGTATCCGTTCTTTGGTTGTTAATCATTATGCTGGCTTAGCTGTTTTTTCCTGTTCAGCGCTTTTGTCATTGTTGTTCATTGTTGCTGGGGGTGGCGCGGCTCTTTGGTTTGGAATGAAATATATGCCAACGTTAGTGGCACTGTTTCCTGTCCATGAGCAATGGTTGTTAGCTGTTTTCCCTTTTGTTGGTATCGCCTCAATTTTGGTTGTGTTGCAAGTGAAACATACCGTAACACTATTTGTTAGCGGTTTTTATGTCACCTACATGCTGTTAGAGGTGTTGTGATGGATAAAAACCCTCAAGGTGATTTAACTAAATGGCAGTTGGTTCGGTTATCGTTGCGATGTCTATTTTTGCAATCTAGTTGGAACTATAGACAGTTCCAAGGCTTGGGCTGGAGCGTAACGCTGTTACCAAGTTTAACGTTACTCTATGGAAAAAAACGCGTTGCACAGGTCTTACGAGGTCATTTAAAATATTTCAACACCAATACCTTTTTTGCTCCAGCAGTTGCCGCTGCGACGCTCTCACTTGAAGCTGAAAAAAGTCGTGGCGAGCAGGTAACCATAGAACCAAGCAGTTACCCCGATGTGGTGATGGCCCCAGTTGCTGCGGTTGGTGATGCATTGTTCTGGGGGGGGCTGCGACCGCTCTTTTCGGTTCTCGCTGTTGGTCTTGCTGTTTATGGCCACTGGTGGGCTCCTGTTTTAATGCTTGCTTTGTTTAATATTCCAGCTGGAATCTTTCGTGTTGCTGGAGTTTGGCTTGGGTATCATCATGGCGCATCGGTTGTCTTGTTAATTCAGCGATGGAAACTTGCTGATATTGCAGTGGCATTGAAGAGATGTACTGTGGTTGTCGCAGGTGGACTTTGTGCCGCACTGGTTCATCAGACTCAACTTGATTTGGTTTGGTCTGTTGTTAGTGGGGCAATTGCTCTTATCGTGCTGTTTTTAACGGTCATATTCTTGCGTAAGGGGGTGCCGTTAACTGTGGTTCTCATTGGGTTGATTGTGAGCGTTACAGCAGTGGATAAACTTCTTCTATAGAGGTACTTTATCTTTTTTTAGGATTAAAAATAAATATGGCTGAAAAAGAATTCGAAATAATAAATCGTTTAGGTTTACATGCGCGCGCTGCGGCACAGTTTGTTCAAGTCGCAGGTCAATTTGCCGCTGAAGTGTTTGTCGAAAAAGATGATTTTGAAGTAAATGGTAAAAGTATCATGGGGATATTGATGTTAGCGGCTCCGCAAGGTACGCTCATTCGGGTTCGCACTGACGGTGATGATGCAGATGAAGCGTTGAGCGCCATTGGACAAATTATTCATGACAAATTTGGCGAAGAATAATCAGCAAAATTTCCACCGTTACGGAGTTGCCGCTTCACCGGGAATTTCGATTGGTGAGGTGTATTTACTCGACAGAAAACGTGTTTCTGTTGTTGAGTATACGATTGCTGCCGATGATGTTGAACCACAGATTTTGAAGTTTGATGCTGCCGTAGCAACAGCTAAGCAACAGCTACAAGAGATTCAAAAAACATTAGCGCTTTCATCGCGTTCTGAACATTTTTATATTATTGATACCCAGCTTCTGATTTTGGATGATCAGATGCTTCTTGATGGTACAAAAACGCTTATTCGAGATAAACTTTTGAATGCTCAGGGAGCACTTAAAAGGGTTTTGAAGCAATTTCGCCAAACATTCGATTCAATTGAGGACGAATATTTACGCGAACGTGGTTCAGATATTGAGTTGGTGGGCGAGCGAATCCTACGTAATTTACGTGGCAAAGTTCAGCAATCGGTTCATGATCTTGATCGTCAATCTGTCATCGTTGCTCATGATCTATCGCCCGCAGATACCTTGCAGATGGATAAAAAGAAGGTAATTGGTTTTATCACCGATCTAGGGGGGCGTACCTCCCATACGGCAATTCTAGCTCGATCATTGGGAATTCCTGCGGTGATCGGACTGGAGAATGTGACCGAGCAAGTTACATCCTCTTCCATGGTGATTGTTGATGGGTGTAGCGGCTGCGTTATTTTTAATCCTTGTGTTGAAACATTAACGGCTTATCGCGAAAAGCAGCAACGTTACTTGCACTATCAAGAACAGTTGCACGCATATTGTGAGCTGCCTGCTCAAACTCTTGATGGCAAAGCAGTAAAACTTAAAGCCAACATTGAGTTCCCTGAAGAGGCTGAACTCGCTATCCACAACGGTGCGACGGGCATTGGACTGTTACGAACAGAGTTTATGTATATGGCTCGTCGTCAGCCACCGTCCGAAGAAGATCAATTCAATGAATATCGCCGTATCATTCAACAGATTGACCCACATACTGTCACTATCCGTACCTTAGATGTTGGTGGTGATAAATTTGTCTCGAATATTTGTCTAAATGATGAAGCGAACCCAGCAATGGGGTTACGCTCAATCAGGTTGTCACTGCGAGAAAAGAAACTATTTCGTATTCAGCTTCGGGCAATCTTGCGCGCTTCAGCTCTTGGCCCAGTACGTTTATTACTGCCTATGATTACTGGCGTTTCTGAAGTTCATGCGTGTAAAGCTATTTTACGTAATGTGATGGATGAACTACGGCGCGAAGGGGTTGCTTTTGATGAAAAAATCGCTGTTGGGATCATGATTGAAACGCCATCAGCCGTTTTGTTGGCGGATCTGTTAGCAAAAGAGGTGGATTTTTTCTCTGTTGGCAGTAACGACCTTATCCAATATTGCTTAGTGGTAGATCGTGGCAACGAGCATGTTGCTTATCTCTATGAGCCGCTTCATCCGGCAATATTGCGCGCTTTACATTGTGTTGCCAAAGCGGCAAAGAGTGCTGGAATCCCTGCCTGTATTTGTGGCGAAATGGCATCGGAGCCAATTTTTAGTGCCTTGTTGATCGCCATGGGCTATGGCGAGTTGTCTATGAATAGCAGTGGTATTTCTCAGGTAAAAAAATTATTACAGCAGTGGCACAGCGAGAAAGGGGAGCAACTCCTTGAGCAGATTCTTCAATTGTCAACCGCTGCTGAAATCTCAGAGCTAGTAAGTTTGAAGGTGAAAGAATACTTCCCGCAATCAGAAGACGAGGGTAATTTTGGTATCTAGCAAGAGTAAAATAGTGCTGGAATAACCGAGTCTTTTGGGTCGAACAGATTATTCAATTGCTGAGTAACTCGTAATGATTTATATTATCTGGCTCGCTGTGTAATTTTAGCCGTGATTTAGATCCATGTAATCCTCTTGGTGAGGTTTGCATCCAATAAAAAATATATATTTATACCGTGTAACAAATATGAAAGGGATATCGCAATGCCAATGACTGATTTTATGTTCACATCTGAATCTGTTAGTGAGGGTCATCCAGATAAAATGGCCGATCAGATTTCTGATTCAATTCTCGATGCCATTTTAGCGCAAGATAAATATGCTCGTGTGGCTTGTGAAACAATGATTACCACTGGTATGGCGGTACTCGCAGGTGAAATTACCACCCATGCTCATATTGATTACACTGATATTGTTCGTCAAACGATCCGTGACATTGGTTATGTTGGATCTGATGTTGGTTTTGATGCCAATACCTGCGCAGTGTTGACATCACTCGACCGCCAATCGCCTGATATTTCGCAAGGTGTTACCGCAGGCGAGGGGATGTTTAAAGACCAAGGCGCTGGTGATCAGGGTTTGATGTTTGGCTATGCCTGCAACGATACCGCGCAATTGATGCCAATGCCGATTGTTTTCTCTCATCAATTAACGCAACAACTCGCAGCGGTTCGTAAAAACAATAGCGTTGATTTCTTACGTCCAGACAGCAAATCACAAGTATCAATCGAGTATGTTGACGATAAGCCGACCCGTATTGATGCTGTGGTCTTATCCACTCAGCACAATCCTGATGTGACCCATAAGCAAATTGAAGAAGCATTGATGGAAGAGGTGGTTAAAAAGGTTCTTCCTGTTGAGCTGCTCGATGCAAAAACAAAATACTTCATTAATCCTACAGGTCGTTTTGTTATTGGTGGTCCTGTCGGTGATTGCGGTCTAACCGGGCGTAAAATTATTGTTGATACCTATGGTGGCCAAGGCTCACACGGTGGTGGCGCTTTCTCTGGTAAGGATCCTTCAAAGGTTGACCGCAGTGCATCCTACATGGGGCGCTACGTGGCAAAAAATATTGTTGCTGCTGGCCTTGCTGATAAGTGTGAAGTTCAAATTGCTTACGCCATTGGTGTCGCAGAGCCGGTATCGGTTATGGTGAATGCTTTTGGTACTGGTAAGATTGCCTCGGATCAAATTGCCCGTATTGTTGCTGAAGAATTTGATCTTCGCCCTGCGGCAATTATCGAAACTCTCGATCTGCTCCGTCCAATCTATCGTCAGACGGCTGCTTATGGTCACTTTGGTCGTGAACTTGCTGATTTCACATGGGAAAAAACGGACCGTATCGCTTCTTTACGTAGTCGCGCTGGCTTGTAAAGACGCTTGAGTTAATTAGCAAAACAGGGCGGCCCGAGGGTCGCCCTGTTTTGTTCGTGCCGCAGTACCATGTTTCCACGAGTAGGGTTAAGCTGTTTTATGAGTCCTATGACAACTGTTGAGCTTTCCATTGTCATCCCGCTTTTCAATGAAGAGCGCGCGTTGCCACATCTTTTTAAATCACTTGAACGTCAAAAAGATATCTGTTGTGAGGTGATTTTTTGTGATGGTGGTTCGCAGGATGGGTCGCTTGAGTTGTTGAATGGCTATGCGAATCGAAGTCATCATCAGATAAAAGTTGTTTCGACTGAGCGTGGTCGTGGTCGGCAGATGAATCAAGGTGCAGAGATTGCCAGTTGTTCTCGTTTATTGTTTCTTCATGCCGATAGTGTTTGCCGTTGCTCCTCTTTTTTACGAGCGGCACTCAACGATTTTAGGGCGGCTGAGAAGCGTTGTGCACCAGTGCCGATTGCCGCGCACTTTACGTTGCAGTTCGGTGGTTGTCACAGTGACGGGCGTTTTTATCAGTACCTTAGCGAAAAATCACACCTAAATCGTCAAGGTACAATTTATGGCGACCAAGGGATGTTGATGTCAAAACGGTTGTGGCTACAGGTTGGGGGATTTTCTACTTCGCAGCCAATCCTTGAAGATGTTCTCTTTGCCGATGCAGTGATGGAGCATGGCAAGTGGATACTGTTACCGCAGCAAATTGAGACATCTAATCGTCGCTATCAAGAAGAAGGTTGTATACGGCGGGCGGTTAAAAATGGTTTGCTACTCATCGTAGCAGGCACAGGGTTTACCTCTTTATTGTCATCTACATCGGTTCTTGGTAGTTATCATCACGCCCCTTGCTCCGCAAGTAAATTGTCGTCATCTGCTGTATCGTTGCATCGAATGACACTAACGTCTTACGTCAGTTTCTGGTATGGTTGTGGTCGCGGTGTTGCTCAACACCTTTGGATTGTGGTGTTTGCCGCAAGCTGGGGGGTGCCGTGGTTAACGGGTACGCAGCGCCGAGCGCTTTTAGATCGTTATGACCGTTATGGGGCAACGTTATTGTTGCATCCCTTTAGTTACACTTTTTTTGCCGTATTAAGTTGGTTTGTGTTTTATCTAACCTATCTCTGTTTACCGCTAAACTGGTTGGTTCAGTGTCGTGATGAGCAGCATTGATTTCTTAAGGAGCACCTATGAGTAGCGAGTCGAAGGTAAGTGTTGAAAGTATTGTAAAAGATCTAAGTTTAGCGGATTGGGGTCGCAAGGAGATCACCATTGCTGAAACGGAGATGCCAGGACTAATGTCCGTTCGCGAAGAGTATCGTGATAGTCAACCTCTGGCTGGGGCGCGTATCTCTGGTTCTCTTCACATGACCATACAAACCGCCGTGCTGATTGAAACCTTGGTTGCTTTGGGAGCTGATGTTCGCTGGGCGAGTTGTAATATCTACTCAACCCAAGATCACGCTGCCGCTGCCATTGCTGAAACAGGCGTACCTGTATTCGCGATTAAAGGGGAAACTCTCGAAGAGTATTGGGAATATACCAAAAAGACGTTGTCATTTCCTGAGGGACCAACCCTTATCCTTGATGATGGTGGTGACGCAACGCTTCTCGTTCACCGCGGTGTAGAGCGCGAAATTGAGTTTGAAAAAACAGGCAAGATGCCTGAAATTTGCAGCGATCACGAAGAGATTCGTATTGTCGATGCGCTATTGAATCGCACCCTTGGTGAAGATGGTTCTTTCTGGCGCAAGTTGTCGAAGAACCTCATCGGTGTCAGTGAGGAAACCACAACAGGCGTTCACCGTCTGTATCAGATGGCGCGTGACAACACTTTGATGTTCCCTGCATTCAACGTCAATGATTCGGTTACCAAGAGTAAGTTCGATAACCTCTATGGTTGCCGTGAGTCATTGCTCGATGGCATTAAGCGCGCGACTGACGTGATGATTGCCGGTAAAAAGTGTGTGGTTCTCGGTTACGGCGATGTTGGTAAAGGCTGTGCTCAAGCGTTCCGCGGTATGGGCGCAATGGTTTCGGTAACGGAGATCGATCCGATCTGTGCGTTACAAGCGTGCATGGAAGGGCTGAATGTTGTCGATATGGATGAAGCCTGTGAGTGGGGCGATATCTTTGTTACCACAACAGGTAATGTCGATGTAATCACCCGTGAGCACATGAATAAGATGAAGCATGAATCAATCGTGTGTAATATCGGTCATTTCGATTCAGAGATTCAAGTTGAATCAGTCTTCAATGATCCAGCACTAACCGTGCACGAAATTAAGCCACAGGTTGATCAAATTGAATGGCCAGACGGTAAGCGAGTAACCATTCTTGCTCGTGGTCGTTTAGTGAACCTTGGTTGTGCTACAGGCCATCCAAGTTTCGTTATGAGTAACAGCTTTGCCAACCAAGTGTTGGCGCAAATTGAGCTGTGGCAGAATAACGATCAGTACGAAAATAAGGTTTACGTGCTGCCGAAGATTTTAGATGAAAAAGTAGCGATGCTTCACCTCGGCAAATTGGGGGCTAAATTGACCACTCTGAGTCAAAAACAAGCAGATTATCTTGACCTAAAGGTCGAAGGTCCTTATAAGCCAGAGCATTATCGTTACTAAACGCGACGCGTATATGAACTGAAACAACAAAGCCTGCATCGATTCGATGCAGGCTTTGTTGTTTGTATCACGTTACGGTCCAGTTTATTTAGGTTGCAGCCCAACATCAGCCGCTAGTTTCTTCCACGCTGGTAAGCTGTTTTCAATCATCTTTTTGTCGATACAGTAGGCAATGCGGAAATAGCCCGGTGCGCCGAACCCTTTTCCGGGAACGAGGAGAATGTTGTACTCTTGGGCGCGTTGCACAAAATCAACATCATCTGCCAGCGGTGATTTAGGGAACAGATAGAAACCACCTTGAGGTTTCACCACCTCAAAACCTAGTGCGGTAAGCTCTTGGTAGAATAGATCACGTTTCTCTTCGTATTCAGCAATATCAACACTTTCATGTTGTAGTTTGGTGACTAAACGCTGCGCCAATGCTGGAGCATTGACAAAACCAAGAACGCGGTTACTGAATACAGCGCCATCCATAAAAGCAGCGATATCTTCCAAGGCTGGATTGACAGCTAGGTAGCCAATTCGCTCTCCGGGTAGAGCTAAATCCTTCGAGTGGGAAGTAACGATCATTGAATTGTCGATGCAATTGAAAATGCATGGTACGTCGAGATTATCGTAGGATAAGCGCGCATAGGGCTCATCGGAGATCACGTATATTGTTGAGTTGAACTCTTTTTGCTTACGTTGCAACAACTCGTTGAGCGCGCTTAAATCCTTAGCAGGGTAGATCACCCCCGTTGGGTTGTTTGGTGAGTTGACAATGATTGCCTTAGTATTGGCATTAATCGCCTGTTCAATGGCCTTTAGGTCAAGCTGAAAATTATCGGCATTGGTTTCAACCACTGTTGATTTTCCGCCGTGATTATCGATATAAAATTTATACTCGACAAAATACGGGGCGAGAATAATCACCTCTTCGTTTGGATTTAGAATGGTCTTCAGTACCACGTTGAGCGCACCACCCGCTCCACAGGTCATGATCACTTGACCCGCACCAACGGCTAGACCGCTACGCTGTGAAAGAAAATCCGCCACCGCCGCACGGGTATCATCATAGCCCGCATTGCTCATATAGCGATGCATACCCAGTTCAGGACTATTGGCGATTTTTTTAAGCTCGTCATGAAACGCTTTTGGTGGTTCAACCGAGGGGTTGCCAATGGTAAAATCAAAGACGTTTTCAGCGCCAAATTTTTCACGTAGCAGAGCGCCTTGCTCAAACATTTTGCGAATCCAAGAGGATTGCTCAATACAGGTTTGAATTTTTGTTGCAATAGCCATGAAGAACTCCTTTTTAAATCGTATACCGTTGTGATACGGATTCATTTTTAAGATCGTAGCGTCTCAATTAATACAGGTGTAGCGGCAGTAAAATAGTCAATTAATTGTCCGTAGCGAGTCTAACCACGGTGGGGGGGATGGTCAAGGATAAAGCTCGCCCGCTGGCGAAATTGACCTTGATTAATAACTGTGTTAGCGTCGATGAAATAAAGTCGATTCCCAGATAAATAAAGGCTATGCTTGTCAGGCCTATCTCGCATATGAGTAATTAATTATAGATGTTAAAAACGGTCGTAAACGTTGTTAAAATGACTTCGGTTATTCAATGGGTCCCCATTGTGTTGTTTGGGCTCACTGTAGTGAGCAGTGGTTGTAGTGTCACACCAAAGTCGATCTCTTCGCACCAACCTTCGCCATTCACCACCTCCGACAAGGTGCAACACTCACACGGTTATTCGGATTATATTCAAGCTCGTTTGTTGGTTGCAAAAGGTGAGGTTGATCATGCTCATGCGGCACTGGATAGGGCGATTAGCGCTGATCCTGAATCCGTATATCTCTATGCCGCACAGGCTTCGCTATACCTTGATCATGGTAAGAGCGAGCAAGCCTA
>Ga0193963_1000723_pt1 | contig 17009 bp, 13 predicted proteins | sample FB_6_MG_FD_140359 | JGI IMG/M metagenome (GOLD analysis project Ga0193963, IMG submission 140359) | Microbial mat bacterial communities from the Broadkill River, Lewes, Delaware, United States - FB_6_MG | ecosystem: Environmental > Aquatic > Freshwater > River > Microbial mats | place: USA...
AAGTAATGACAAGATCAAACTCGATATCGTATCGGATGTTATGTGCCCATGGTGCATTGTGGGCTACAAGCGTTTAGAAGCCGCGATTAACGAGCTGGGCCTACAAGATAAAATCGAGATTGAATGGCAGCCCTTTGAGCTGAATCCTGATATGCCGAAGCAGGGTGAAAATCTTAGCGAACACATCATGCGTAAATACGGCTCTAGCCGTGAAGATAGTGCTAAGGCTCGTGATGATTTGACGACGCTAGGTGCAGAGTATGGATTTACCTTTGATTATTTTGATGGCATGAACATTGTGAATACTCGCGATGCGCATATCTTATTAGATTTTGCTCATGAGCAAGGTTTGCAACATCAACTAAAACAACGTTTATTCACCGCTTTCTTTACCGAGCGCAAAGACGTATCTGATCGTGCAGTATTGCTAGCAGAAGCTCAAGCGGTAGGCCTTGAGCCTGAAAGTGCAGCCGTCGCCTTAGAAGATGCTGAACGCCGTAGCCAAGTGGTTGATAAAGAGGTGTTTTGGCAGCAGCAAGGAATCTCTGGTGTACCAACGGTTATCTTCAATCGAACCAGTGCGATTACCGGCGCTCATGCTCAAAGTACTTATAAGCAAGTTCTGCAAGAGTTGTTGGAACAAGGCTAATATAAAATGATGTTTAGTGAATCAATTTAATTATTTGTAGGAGTGACGGCAATGGAAAATCAATACATCCCACCAAAAATTTGGACTCAGGACGGAGAAAGTGGTGGTAAATGGGCAGGCACTAATCGCCCAGTTTCTGGCGCAACGCATGAAAAGACATTGCCTGTTGGCGATCATACTTTGCAGCTTTATTCCATGGGCACGCCTAATGGTCAAAAAATCACTATCATGCTGGAAGAGCTATTAGCATTAGGCAAAGACGCAGAATACGACGCTCATATGATCAGCATTCTTGAAGGTGATCAGTTTTCATCGGGCTTTGTTGAATTAAACCCAAACTCAAAAATTCCTGCATTAGTTGATGTGTCTGATAAAGACGGCGCGCCTATTTTTGAATCAGCGTCGATCTTGGTTTATCTTGCGGAAAAATTTGATGCCTTTCTACCAGCGCAAGGCACTCAGCGCACGCAGGTTTTTAATTGGTTATTCTGGCTACACGGCTCTGCACCGTATTTAGGTGGCGGATTTGGTCATTTCTACGCCTACGCTCCAGAGAAGTTTGAATACGCCATCAACCGATTCACCATGGAAACCAAACGCCAGTTAGATGTATTAGATAAGCAGTTAGCGAAGCATGAATTTCTTGCCGGTGATGAATACAGTATTGCCGATATCGCAACGTGGCCTTGGTATGGCAATTTAGTATTGGGCAATGTGTACGATGCCAAAGAATTCTTGCAAGCAGAAGATTACATACACGTACAGCGCTGGGCAAAAGCCATCGCAGAGCGCTCAGCTGTTAAGCGTGGAAGCATCGTGAATCGCACTTGGGGAGAGCCTTGGGAGCAACTTGAAAATCGTCACAGTGCCGCAGATATCGATAACGTATTGGCGTTAAAAGATTAGTATGAGTAAGCAAGCAAAATTCGATCGTGATGATGTGATTGAAAAAGCAAAAAATCTTTATTGGCAAAAAGGCTATCACGCCACATCGATGAGAAATCTTCAAGATGTGGTTGATATGCGCCCTGGTAGCATTTATGCCGCATTTGGTAGTAAAGATAACTTGTTTAAAGAAGCATTGAATCGCTATGCCGAAGAAGGTGCTGAGCAACTCGCGAGCTGCATGATGCAAGAGCGATCGGTACTAGCAGGGCTGAAACGATTTATGCGTAGGGTCGTTATTGATCATCAAGATTCAGCGCCAAGCGGAATGTGCATGATCGTTAAAACGGTCGCGGAATTAACCCAAGCGGATAGTCCAGAGTTGCTCGCGGATGCGACAAGTATTTTGGCAGGTATTGAAGCCTCTTTCATCCAGCTGTTTCAACAAGCCATTGATAATGGTGAAATACAGGCAGATAAAAGTCCGGCTAAATTAGCGCGTTATTTGCAAGTTCAGCTCATAGGCTTAAGAACGTATGCACAAATACACAATAATATGACCGCAATAGAAAGCTTCATTGATGATGTATTTGAAGGGCTACTTTTATAAAGAGTTAGCCCTATCAAATCATGAATACATCAAAAAATCAGATGCCTTCAAAGTAATACTCATCTAAATCTTTTTCTAGGGTTTTGCGTTCAAGGTGAGCTTCAATGGCGCGCCGGGCCATTAGCTTATTAGAAGCAGAAGATTCTTTATTTACGACCACATTGCCTTCTTTATCAAAAGAAACAATTTGCTCAACAGATTTCTCATGTGCACTTAATGCTTTCTTAGCAGCCTTAGCCATAATCCTTCTCCTTGGTCTTGCAAGCTCATAGTTCAGTTAGAATTGAGATTCCTTCCTACTACGATTGTTATTTTTATTGTTTACAAAATCATGACAGCATTAATATTAATTGCAATACGCTAATTTTCTAATCTAAGTGATTTTATACTCTCTTTGATGGCATTCAGGTGCTCTACAAAATCTGGCCCGCGGCGCTGAGTCACAGAGATAGCCAGCATATCAATGACCATTAAGTGAGCAATTCGCGATGTCATTGGGGTAAATTGGTCAGTATCTTCATCAATATTAATATAAATCGGGATATCAGCGGCGAGACTAATCGGCGTTCCTTCTGGTGCCAAACAGATGACTGTGGCGCAGTATGTCTGGGCCAATTTGATCGAATGCAATAAATCTTTGGTACGGCCACTTTGAGAAATAGCGACCACTACGTCCTGTTCATTCAGCGTCACCGCTGACATTGACTGCATATGAGGGTCGCTATACGTCGCCGTTGCAATTTGTAAGCGAAAGAATTTATGCAGCGCATCGGTAGCAACGGCGGCTGAGGCACCAAAGCCATAAAACTCTACTCGGCGTGCTTTGCTGATCACCGAAGAAGCGGCAGCAATTTGCTGGGGAAGAAGCTGCTCTTTTACTTCATGCAAACGCTGAATGGTTGTATCGGCGACCTTCTCGCAAATATCTTCAATGGAATCATCTTCTGCTATGGCAAACTGGCCAATGTTATTCGCTACGGCTAAATCTTGTGCCAGTTTAACTTTAAATTCTTGAAAGCCGTTACAGTGAATGGCGCGACAAAAGCGGACAATGGTAGGTTCACTGACCAATGCCTCTTGGGCAAGATCCACAATGCGCATATGGATAACAGACGCAGAATTAGCAATCACATAATCAGCGACTTTCACTTCTGATTTACGCATGCTGCTGCGGTAATGTTCTATGGTCGCTAGAATTCCGTGACCGCTACTGGATGAGTTTGACACTGTATTGTCCATTTTATAGATGATGGCAGTATAGCAGGGCTCTGATAAATGCGTGTCTGTATAAATAAACAGTCTTTTTAATACCAGCTCTGGAGCTAGGCCAGCATTCTGGTACACTGCTGAGTTATGGACGTATCAAGTATTTTAGATCATTTAAATGATCCGCAACGCAACGCCGTTGCCGCTAATAGCAAGCATCAAATGGTTCTCGCCGGAGCCGGATCTGGCAAGACCCGAGTGCTGGTGCATCGCATCGCCTGGCTTTTACAGGTAGAGAATGTCTCGCCGTTTTCAATTATGGCGGTGACCTTTACCAACAAAGCGGCGAAAGAAATGCGCGCACGTTTGGAGAATCTTATTCAGGTGCCGGTTAATGGTCTTTGGGTAGGCACCTTCCATGGCCTTGCTCATCGCTTATTGAAGCAGCATTGGCGCGAAGCAAATTTGCCGCAGAACTTTCAGATTCTTGATAGTGATGACCAACTACGTTTGGTTAAGCGCATATTAAAAGCGACAGGAGTGGATGAAACAAAATTCCCTCCTAAGCAATTGCAGTGGTACATCAACGGTCAAAAAGACGAAGGCCGTCGCGCGGCGCACGTCAAACCTTCTGCGGATCCTTTCAGCCGTACTCAGCATCAGGTTTATACCGCGTATGAGCAAGCGTGCCAGCAAGGCGGCATGGTCGATTTTGGTGAAATTTTATTACGTGCTCACGAGCTATGGCTGCATAACCCAGATTTATTAGCCCATTACCAAAGTCGCTTCCGTAATATCTTGGTCGACGAGTTTCAGGATACCAACGATATTCAATACGCTTGGATTCGTATGCTGGCTGGCGATCAAGTTTCTGTGATGGCAGTAGGGGATGACGATCAGTCGATTTACGGTTGGCGTGGTGCAAAAATTGCGAACATCCGCAATTTCCAAAGCGATTACCCAGGCGCAGAGCTGATTAAGCTTGAGCAAAATTATCGCTCGACCGCGACGATTTTGGCCGCGGCCAATGCCGTGATTGCCAATAATACCGGCCGTATGGGGAAAGAGTTAAAAACAGACGGCGAACTAGGCGACAAAATTTCGCTTTATTCGGCGTTTAACGAACAAGATGAAGCGCGTTACATCGCTGATCAGATTGAAACGTTTTCGGCAACGGGCCGAGCTCGCAAAGACATCGCCATTCTTTATCGTTCTAATGCTCAATCTCGCACTTTGGAGGAATCCTTAATTCGACAAGGTATTCCTTATCGAATTTATGGCGGTCAGCGTTTCTACGATCGCTTAGAAATCAAAAATGCCTTGGCGTATTTACGCTTATTATTGAATCGCCATGATGATGCGGCGGTTGAGCGTGTTATTAACGTTCCTGCTCGTGCTTTGGGTGACAAAACCGTTGCGACAATTCGATCTCATGCTCGTGAGCAAGGCTGCTCTATGTGGCAGGCGGTCTGTGAATCGGCTTCTCTAGGTCTTTTACCTAAGCGAGCCAGTGCCGCTGCGCAAGGCTTTGTCGATCTAATTGAAACCATGTCTACTGGGGCTGACGAATTAGAGCTGCACGAAGTTGTTGATAATGTGATTCAGCAATCTGGATTAATTGATCATCATAAAAAAGAAAAGGGTGAAAAAGCGCAAGCGCGTTTAGATAACCTTGATGAACTCATCAACGCCGCGCGCCAGTTTGAAACGGCAGACGGTGTTGATATGACGATGATGGCGGAAGAAGCGGCCGCTGAATCGGGTATCGATCCTGAAAGTTTAATGGAAGGCGCAGCTGATGGTTTATATGACCTCGCCGTTTTCTTAGATACTGCGGCACTTGATGCTGGTGATACTCAAGCAAGTGAGCATGATGATGCGGTTCAGTTAATGACGCTCCACTCTGCGAAAGGTTTGGAATTTCCTCTTGTTTTCTTAACAGGTTTAGAAGAAGGTTTGTTCCCGCATAAGATGTCGATGGACGATGCTGATGGCGTTGAGGAAGAGCGACGTTTAGCGTATGTAGGCATCACCCGCGCGATGGAGCGATTGGTCATTACATACGCTGAAAATCGACGCTTACATGGCCAAGAACATTTCAGCACACCATCACGCTTTATTCGTGAGATTCCTGCGGAATATGTGCAGGAAGTACGCTTAAAGAATACGATTACACGCCCGGTTACGGCCTCGAAGTCTTCTAGCTTGAGTTTTGCGGAAGATGCCCCTGAAGGTGTGCCGTTTAAATTGGGTGAGCGTGTTTTTCATGCAAAATTTGGTGAAGGTCAGGTTCTGCAGTTTGAAGGCAGCGGCGCGAGCGCTCGTATTCAGGTTAATTTTGATTGGGAAGGCAGTAAGTGGCTGGTGGTTGCCTATGCCAAGCTCCAATCAATGGACGACGACTCTTAAAAATTAAAATAAAAAAAGGAATACCTCATGCAGACAAAGAAAGCCTTTTCAATGATTAAGCTGGGTCTGATCAGCTTAGTTGCAACGACCTTAATCGCTTGTGGGCCAGAGAAACAGGCCGATGCGACCGGTGATACCGCTGTGCAGAAAACCTATAACTGGAAGTTGGTTACCTCATGGCCAAAGAACTTTCCAGGTTTAGGCACCGCACCAGAGCGTTTTTCGAAAATGGTTGAAGAGATGTCTGCAGGCCGATTGAACATTAAAGTGTATGGTGCAGGCGAACTGGTACCCGCGCTGCAGGTATTCGATGCCGTATCGCAAGGTACTGCAGAAATGGGCCATAGTGGCGCCTATTATTGGAAAGGTAAAACCCCCGCGGCGCAGTTTTTTACCACAGTACCTTTTGGTTTAACCGCACAAGAAATGAATGGTTGGATTTATCATGGTGGTGGTCTTGAGCTATGGCAAGAGCTGTACGCACCGTTTAATTTAATCCCATTAGCGGCTGGCAATACGGGTGTGCAGATGGCGGGTTGGTTCAATAAAGAGATTAACTCGGTTGAAGACCTTAAAGGTCTTAAAATGCGCATCCCAGGCTTAGGTGGCGAAGTATTAAAACGTGACGGTGGTACGCCAGTGACTTTGCCAGTGGGTGAATTATTTACCTCATTACAAACCGGTACTATCGATGCGACGGAGTGGGTCGGTCCTTATAACGATTTAGCCTTCGGTCTCTATAAAGCGGCGAAACATTATTATTACCCAGGCTGGCATGAGCCAGGTTCTATGATGGAATTAACCGTTAACAAACCCGCATTTGAATCGCTACCCAAAGATTTACAAGCCATTGTTACTGTTGCTGCTCGTGCCATAAATGCAGATATGTTGGCTGAATATACCGCGCGCAATAATGCGGCGCTTACTGAATTGGTTGAGAAGCACGGTGTCGATGTTCGTGAGCTACCCGCCGATGTATTGAACAAGTTGCGCGAGCTATCAGAAGAAGTCGTTGCTGAAGTCGCTGCGCAAGACCCCGCATCACAAAAAGTTTATGATTCTTATATGAAGTTTCGTGAAGGCGTTGTGAAATATCATGCGATTAGCGAGCAATCTTTTATTAACGCCCGTTAATAATATTATTCGCTGTGTCATACATGCAGCAGCAAAACGGACTGCCTGAGTCGAAGTCGACTAGGTAGTCTTTGTTAAGCCCATTAACCCGACTGGCGTAATGACACTTTTATACTTTTAGAGTGCTGTTTTGAGCATTTTATAATCGAATATCAGTGGTATTATTATGTCACTTAACTTTCATAGACAGTCCTTTATGACCCCCTCATTTGAACAACCTACAACCTTAGATAAGTTCGTTTCGCCTATGCTTAGTGGGCTCTTAATTGTATTTTTTAGTTTTGCTTACATTGTGCTGCAGATGCTTGATGCTAACGAATCACTTTTTTTATTAATAAATCATGCTTCACAGCAATTATTGTCTGATGCGCTTGCCGCCCACCTAACAGAATTAGGCAATGGTGCTTTAGTGGGTGTATTAACCTTGTTATTAGTCGTACGCAGCCCTGATTTAGCCAAACGCTTTTTAATCATTACCTTGCTTGCGGCTGTAGTGATTGCAGGTTTAAAGCAGCTGTTTAATGACCCACGGCCTGCTGGAGTTTTATCGATTGAAGAATTTCACATCATTGGTGATGTGCTTAAAAAATTCAGTTTTCCATCGGGTCATACGACCACGGCTTTTTCGATAGCGGGCTTTATTCTATTAACTTGCCAAAGTTTTGCCTTACGGTCGGTCGTTCTTATATTGGCGGTATTAGCGGGGTTAGCGCGGATTTCAGTCGGTGCTCATTGGCCTGAAGATGTATTGGCTGGAGCCGCATTAGGCTTGGTTTTGGCATTCATCGGTAGCTATTTTAGCCAACAGTCATTCGGACCTATAGGGAATTATGCGACGGCGATATTCTTAGCCTTAGCATGTTTAATCGGTGGCTTAACAACACCGGCTGATTTTCCTGATATTGCGAGCATTGGCTATACCCGAATCGCTTTTTCTGTACTTTCAATCTTGCTAGGCGGCTACTTTATTATTCGTTTGCTTCAAACGTTTAGCGCACAAAAAAAAGCCGCAGCTGAGTAATCAGACACGGCTTTGCTTTCTAATTATTTGTGGCGAGTTTCTTTTTCAATGGATTCATTCAATGGTTTGAAAACGAATACTCGAGCCATCATGAAATTGAAGCCCATACCTAAAATCACACCAATAACAAAGGCTGCAAACTGATTTTCCATAAAGAATGGAACATGTTCAGTTAATAAACTGTAGCTACCAAAATTAATCGCGAAGCCAAACAATGACGTCGAAACAAAGGATATCCATTGGGTAAACTTCTTCGATTTTTCTCTATGGGTAAACGTTACCGTTCTGTTCCAGAACCAGTTCCAGGTTACCGCAGGCCAGAAAGAGATTGCGCGAGCCGTGGTATGGTTAAGACCAAAGAATAACTGCAATGCAAAATAGATCAGGCTATCAACGATAAAACCAGTACCACCAATTAAACCGAACTGCATGAACTCAGATGCTGTTGGGAATTTAAAGGTATACAAACGACGCAGATGCTTTAAGTAAAGTAACTGCTCTTTGAAATCTAATTTACTTTCCCCAAACTCACGGTCTTTAAAGTGAATAGGTTGTTCAGCAGGTTTAGAGAATTCACCCTTCACCATGATTTCTAGGCCAATTTTATAACCCGTTGGAGCCAAATCCTTAGTGCTTTCTAGGCGGTCACGCTCGAATGAAAAGAAGCCGGACATTGGATCTTTTACATGGCAAAGCGGCAGCGCTAACCAAGTCGCAACTTTAGAGTTTAATAAACGGAAGAAGCCCCAGTCTTCATCAAACGAGCCCCCTTCAACATAGCGTGAACCGACAACGAAGTCGGCTTCATCACTTTTCAGTTTTTCGACCATATGCGGAATAGCAGAAGCAGGGTGCGATAAATCACAATCCATCACGACAACGTATTTGCCTTGCGCTTCTTCGATACCACGGATAACCGCTGTGGATAAACCACGCTCTTCAGTACGCACAATAATACGAACAGGCAGCTCATGGGCCAACTTAGTGACCGCATCGAACGAGCCATCTTGAGAGTCATCATCAACAAAAATAACTTCGTAATTTTCATTGCTTAAAATACTATCAATTTCTTGTGCAATTAACGGGATATTCTCTACTTCTTGATAAGTAGGAATAACAATTGAAATTTGTTTTTCAGACATTTTAATAACCATTACTATTTGATTGCATCAAGGTAATTGCTGCATCGATATACTTTGAAATAATTTACGACAGAAGATTCAATATTTATCTTCAATTCAGAGCTAAATTCACAGTGCTCAAATTTTTCTAATGACTTCTCTTTAAAGCCCTTACGGTTGGCATGTAATAACACTAGGCCAGAATCTCCCGCTTCAGCTGAACCAAACCAAAGATCAAACTGATCGAAACGTGTATCCAGTACTTTAACAGGCAACGGGCGGGCATACCATGCTACGCGCGAAGCATGAGACCAGTTGGGGATGAAAATATGATCGCCCGGCTGTGCTTGTTGTTCGATTTGCTGCGAAATTTCTTTCCAGCCTTTCAAGTCCGCTAAAGGATGTGAGTAATCGGGAAATTCGAGTTTAGGCGCGCTCAATAATACTTGGACAACCAAGGTTAAGAGCAAGCTAAACCCAGTAAGGCTAATAATAAGAATTTTCTTAGCTTTCGTATTCCAACTCGCAACAATGAACTGAGCAATAAGAGGCATCATTAATATCACCCCTAATTCCGTCCAGTGCGGTAAAGAGCGGCCTTTTGCGGATAAAAATGAAAAGAGAATTAAGATAGGTAGTGCAAAGATTAGCCATAGATTGATGGGCTTGCTCGTAGCTTTATTGGTAAAACGACTCTTTAGCTGAGTAATAATGACGATTAGGCCCAAAACATAGAGTAGAGGCCCATAGCTGGCGAATTGCGTGGCTTGCATCGTCGCAGCCGCTTGTAGGCTGTATTCAGACTTACCTGCGCTATGATTCAGCTGGTATAAAATTGAGATCCAATCGTTCTTAATGTTCCAGTACAGCACAGGCGTGATACACAAAGCGGCAATCACAATAGCCAGATGAAAGCCTGTTTTGCGGGCCAAACCTGTTTTGAAATGCAGGCATAAAACAATGAAGGTAGAAAAGGCTAAGGTAATGCCGGTGTATTTACTTAAGCCCGCAGCGCCTAAGATCAAGCCAAGCAGCAGCCAATCATTTAGGTTTTCACCCTTATTATGAATCAGGCGTTTAAGAATCCAAATATTGAGCAAACCGCATAAAATCAGAGGCGTTTCTGGGATCATACCAAAAGGTAAAATCTGCAAAATAGGGGCTGAAATAAACAAAAGAATCGTTATAAACGCTGTTTTCTCATCAAACTCATCGCGGGTTAGCTTGAAGAGTAGCAGTAACGATAGCGTGCTGAATAAAATAGGTAATACGCGTAACGCCAGCTCTGATTCCCCCAGCATTAACGAGATGAATTGCAACCAGCCGACCATAGGAGGATGGTCGAAATAAGACCAATCAACCATTTGCCCATATAACGCATAATGCGCTTCGTCCGCTGAAAACGGTAATAGCCATGAATGCAGTAGCGCCAACGAGGCAAAAATAGCGATAGAAATCGTGCTAACGGTTTTTAAAGACATATCAGTTTTCAATTCTGCTGATTAAAAAGAATGGCCATTGTAATCAAAGCCATTATGAAAGTATGTTTTATAGCCGTCATATCGAGCAAAAAACAACGTGCGCTGAGATCAAAATAGCTGAACTAGCGTGGCACGTCGCGAATTCGGCCCTGTTCATCAATAGCAACGTAGACAAACGTTGCATCAACGACCTTACGTCGCTCTTCTTCTTCTAAGTTTCGAGTCCAAACTTCAACATGAATCTTAATTGAAGACGTGCCAATGTCTTCGAGCTTAGTATAAAAGCAGACGGCTGCACCCACACGAATAGGTGACGTGAATACCATCGAATCCATTGATACATTAGCAACACGGCCATGAGCAAGACGGCTAGCAACGCTTTCAGCCGCTTCATCCATACGCGCGGTTACCCAGCCGCCTGACATAGCGCCATGCATATTGGTATCTTGGCGACCAGGGATTAAGCGTAAGCTCAGCTCGCCTCGTGGCGCAGGCTCTTGGTCTTCATTAGTAAAAGTATTCATTGTTATTATTACCCTTAATTTATGTTATTCGTATGGGACAGAGCTATCCGTATAATTTAGTCGGTAGCCAAGTTGCCAGCTCAGGTATGAAACTCAAGAGAATCAACATACCTACTTGTATCGCAATAAAAGGCGCAACGCCCCGATAAATGGCGCTCGTGGGTAGCTCTTTAGGAGCCACGCCGCGCAAATAGAAGAGTGCAAAGCCAAACGGCGGCGTTAGGAAAGACGTCTGCAAATTAATCGCAATCATAATACCTAGCCAAACAGGGTCGATACCCATCGCCAATAAGATCGGTGCCACAATTGGCACCACAACAAAAGTGATCTCAATAAAATCGAGAATAAATCCAAGTAAGAAAATCACCAGCATCACGACCAACATTGCACCGATTTTGCCACCGGGCATGGCTTCGAATAAAGCCTGAACTTGTTCATCACCACCAAAGCCCCGGAATACCAATGAAAAAACAGCGGCGCCGATAAAAATCATGAAGATCATACTGGTGACTTTAAGTGTGCCGTCCATAACTTCTTTTAAGCGTGTAAACGACAATTGACCATAAGCGACCGCCAGAATGCTGGCTCCCATAGCCCCGACGGCGGCGGCTTCTGTTGGGGTCGCGATGCCGGTTAAAATCGAGCCTAATACTGCCAGAATTAATGCCAGCGGTGGCAGCAGACCTGCTAATAACTGTAGAGCGAATTTACGGTCTAGTTGAGGGCGATCAACAACGGCTGGTGCCGCTTGCGGTTTAAGCCATGCGGTAAAACCCATATACAGCATATAAAATACGACCAGCAATAAACCTGGAATCAATGCACCGACAAATAAATCAGCAACAGAAACGGTATCAGGGCTGAATATACCCATGCTCAACTGGGCTTGTTGATAAGCACTAGAAAGCACATCGCCAAGAATAATTAACGCTGTAGAAGGAGGAATGATTTGCCCCAGCGTTCCCGTAGCACATACATTGCCCGCGGCTAAAGAAGGGCTATAACCATTTTTAAGCATGGCAGGTAAAGAAATTAAGCCCATGGTGACAACCGTCGCACCAATAATGCCGGTGCTTGCCGCCATGAGCATACCGACGATGATGACTGAAATGCCCAAACCACCCCTAAGTGGACCAAATAACAGCGCCATATTATGTAATAAACGCTCAGCAATACGCGACTTTTCGAGCATGATGCCCATAAAAACAAAAAGAGGGACGGCGATTAAAATCTGATTACTTAAAATGCCAAAAATACGATTGGGCAAAGCACTCAAAAAGGCACCATCAAAGCTTCCGGCTAAATAGCCAAAGCCTGCCACAATAAGTGATGTTCCGGCTAACGAAAAAGCGACAGGAAAGCCCAGCATTAATACCAAACATACTAAAACGAATAAAACTAAAGGCATCCATTCCATTATAAATTGATCTCTTGAACATCGTTATTCGAAGTATCTAGGGAAATATTAAATACCAGAGAGATCACATCGCTGAGGGCTTGGATAATTAATAGCGCAGGTAAAATAATGATTAGGGTTTTTAGCAGATAAACAAAAGGTAGCCCGCCAGCTTCATGAGATTTTTCACCATACTGCCAAGCCAGCATTACGTAATCCCAGCTGATGTACATTAAAAAAAGACAGGTAGGTAATAACAAAAATAATGTCCCCAATAAATCAATTCGCTGCTGAATCGATGCAGGCCACTTGTGGTAAAGGACATCAACTCGAACGTGACCATTTTGCTGCCATGTATAAGCAGCGCCAAACATAAATAATGAAGCGTGTAGATACATCACGACTTCTTGCATGGCAATGGAAGAATAATCAAAGAGATAACGCAAAATAACCACGGAACAGGTCACAATGACCATTGCGAGAGAGAACCAGCGGCACATTCTTCCTATGAACTGAGTAAAAGTTTGCAGGGAAGAAACAAATGTTTGCAAAGACAAGGACATGACGTGCTACTAAATCTTATTATTGGATGGGCGGAATTATACCTAAGCTGGCTCTGTATCCCAGTAATAACGCGCTCGATGTGAAGAAAATGTGTATTGCTCGTGATAATAAGAAGGGAATCAATGGCTTAGCTGGTTATACGTAAAATCATTATTATTAAAAATAATACAAAAAGGCATTGACGGAATAGCATATGCTCTATATTATCTCGCCCCAGTTAGCCGACATAGCTCAGCTGGTAGAGCAACTGACTTGTAATCAGTAGGTCCCGAGTTCGACTCTTGGTGTCGGCACCAAATACTAAAACCTCGTTATCATTAGATAACGGGGTTTTTTTATGCCTGACGTTTAGAGAACTGCGTCCATGCAGTTCTCATTTGCGGTCTTTGCTGCAGTCGGTTTTAAGAAAGCGCCACTGATTTTCTAAAACGTGATAGTGCGAAGAAGAAGCACACACTGCCAATGACCAGTAGGGCAAGAAAATACGGCCAAACGACTTCCCAACCCGCTCCTCTGTATAAAATAGCTTGCGCGAATTTCACAAAATGAGTCGTTGGCGCAACAAGCATAATGTTCTGAACTGCATCCGGCATACTCTCGCGGGGCGTTATACCGCCTGACAGCATCTGTAATGGCAGCAATATGAGGATCATCAATAATCCAAGCTGAGGCATCGTGCGAGCTTGTGTTCCTAACAAAATCCCTAAAGACGTGGTTGCAAACAAGTGTATCGCGACTCCAAATAAGAACAGCGCAGCAGAACCATGAATGGGAACTTGCAAAATCCCTTCAATCACGACAAATAGCGAAATAGCGGTCAGTGTTAAGATGACTAGGCCATTAGCCCAAATTTTGGCCGCGACGATTTCGAAAGACGTCAGTGGCATTACTAATAAATGCTCTAGCGTGCCGTGCTCCCGCTCCCGAATGACCGCAGCCCCTGTGAGAATAATTGAGATCATGGTGATAACATTCATCAGCTCCATCACGCTACCAAACCAAACACTTGTCAGATTGGGATTGAACATAATGTGGGCAGACTGCTGAATTGGCAGTGCGTATACCGAACGCTGGCCTCTTACAAATTCATTAATTTCACTGCTGATAATCGTTTGGATATAGTTATCGCCAATAAAAGCTTGTGACATACGGGTCGCATCAATATTAACTTTTAAGGTCGGCTGTTTGCCGGCCAATACGTCACGTTCAAAGTTGGGTGGGATATCCAATACAAAAGTATAGATTCCATTATCCAGCGAAGAATCGATGTCGTTTAAAGAAATGCTGTCTGGGTACTTAAAATAAGGCGCGTAAAACGCATTAGTGATGCGCTTTGATAAATGCGATTGGTCTTCATCGACAACCGCGATAGGAGCATTGTTGAGCTCTAATGAGGCGGCCGATGAAACAACATAGATTAAGCCTGTGAAAGCAAAAAATACGAACATCAATAATACTTTATCGTGCCATAAGCTACGCAGCTCTTTGATGCCTAATTGAAGGATATTACCGCGACGTTGCATGATTATTTATCCTGTTTCGGAAGTAAAAAGACGCTGGCTAAGGTCAGCACAGGAATGAAAGCGGCCAAAGGAAAAATCTGAGACAGTAAGTCAGAGAAATTTAGGCCTTTATTGAATACCCCTCGGCAAGCTTCAAGAAAGTAGGTCGTTGGAAACAGCTTGCTAATAATCGCAGCCAGACCTTCTAAAGAGGTGACCGGATTAATCAAGCCACAAAAGTTGACCGCAATCATCAAGACAATAACGGTGGTTGCGGCTAAGGCTGATATCTGGGTTTTGGTGAATGTTGAAATCAAAAGCCCAACACCGGTTGTGCCGATAACGTAAAGCAATGCCGCAAAACTCAGTGCTGGCAAACTGCCTTTGAGAGGAACACCAAATACGTAAACCGCGAGGGCGACCAAACCAAAGAAGCTAACCATGCTGACAAAAATGTAAGGCAGTTGCTTTCCAATCAGAAATTCCAATCGCGTCACTGGCGTAACGTAAAGGTTAGTGATTGAACCAAACTCTTTTTCGCGAACAACGCCTAGCGCCATTAGAATTGCGGGAATAAATACCAGCAGTAGTGGAATCACCGCAGGCACCATGGCTTCAATACTCTTGAAATCTTGATTGTAGCGATAGCGTGATGCAATATTCGCGGGAACCAAATTTGGTACATGGCCGTAGGTACGCAAAGATAGATCGATTAAGTAAGCATAATGAGTGCCTGTAATATAACCTTTAATTGTTTCTGCTCTAAAGGGCATCGCGCCATCAATCCATACCACAATTTCAGGGGTTCTATTACGTTTCAGCTGCCGTCCAAAATTGGGCGGAATTTCGATAGCGACGCTGATTTCACCACTGCGCATTCGTCGTTCTAATTCAGCAGGGCTTTTAATATCGGCTCTTTGAATAAAATAGCGAGAGCCTGCAATATTCTGGATATAGTCGCGGCTTTGCGCGGTTTGATCTTGATCCAATACGGCAAAACTCAAATCTTCTACATCAAAAGTAATACCATAACCAAGAATAAACATAAGAATGATGGAACCCAGCAACGCAAACGTTAAGCGTATCCTGTCTCTCCACAATTCAAGCGCTTCGCGGTGCGCGTAGCCAAATAATCGCAGCAAGCTAAACGATGTTTTAGCCGTGTTTTTATGAGCAGTCGGTCTTGCTGCAAGTGCACTCTCGTCATCATCAGCGCCTTGAGTCACTGGTAACGCGGCGGGAGGTGTCGATGCTGAAGAGGATTTTGCGACCGCTTCTTCTAAGTAGCCAATGAACGCTTCTTCTAACGTTTCTGCCTGGCGTGTTTCACACAGCCCAGCAGGTGTATTGCTCGCGAGTATTCTTCCTGCGTGCATTAATGAAATGCGGTCACAGCGTGCGGCCTCATCCATAAAGTGCGTCGAGATGAAAATAGTAACGCCTTGTTCACGCGACAGTTCTATCAATAATTGCCAGAAGTCATCTCGAGCGACAGGGTCTACCCCTGATGTTGGTTCATCAAGAATCAATATTTCAGGGTTATGGACGACAGCGACAGCCAAGGATAAGCGCTGACGAATACCAAGAGGGAGGTCATCCGGAAAAGTATCACGGTATTCTTCAAGATTAAAACGTGTAATGAGCGCTTCAGTACGAGATTCTATTTGGTCTTTAGGTAGGTGAAATAAACGTGCGTGCAATACCATATTCTGCTGCACGGTCAATTCGCTATAGAGCGAAAATGCCTGCGACATAAAACCTACGCGCTTACGCGAATTTATATTTTTAGCATCGACTTTTTGACCAAATAGCTTGGCTTCGCCAGAGCTTGCCGGTTGCAGGCCGGTTAGCATTTTCATGGTGGTGGTTTTGCCGCAACCATTGGAGCCTAAGAAACCAAAAATCTCACCTTGCTCAATGTTCAAGTTGATGTCGTTCACTGCGATGAAATCGCCAAAGCGCTTAGTCAGGCCCGTTGCACTAATCGCAGGCTCTTTTGTATCTGAGTTATCTTGGCGTGGTGGTACAACAAGAGTATGGTGGTTGTGGCGTTTCTCTAGTGGCAGCAATGAAATAAAGGCTTCATCCAGCGTATTCTTGCCCGTTTCGATCTTTAGCTCACTAGGCGTACCCGTGCCGATAACCTTGCCGTCATCCATGGCGACCAACCAGTCAAAATCGTCCGCTTCTTCCATATAAGCCGTCGCAACCAGTACGCTCATATTTTTCTGACGGCTACGAATACGATCGATCAATTGCCAGAATTGACGACGAGAGAGCGGATCTACCCCCGTTGTAGGTTCATCCAGAATCAATAACTCAGGATCATGAATCAAAGCACAGCACAAACCGAGTTTTTGCTTCATCCCACCGGAAAGCTTATCAGCAGGGCGATCAGCAAAAGCTTCTAAGCCTGTACTTTTTAGTAAGTCTTTAATGCGATGTTCACGTTCGGCTTTTTTTTGACCAAATAGGCGACCAAAGAAATCAATGTTTTCAAAAACAGA
>Ga0193963_1000725_pt1 | contig 16993 bp, 13 predicted proteins | sample FB_6_MG_FD_140359 | JGI IMG/M metagenome (GOLD analysis project Ga0193963, IMG submission 140359) | Microbial mat bacterial communities from the Broadkill River, Lewes, Delaware, United States - FB_6_MG | ecosystem: Environmental > Aquatic > Freshwater > River > Microbial mats | place: USA...
ATTTCACTTCTAACATACATCAAATTCAAACCCCTCTATATTTCATCACTTATTATTCTCTTAATTTGTTAATATAATATTATTTTACTACTCAATTCTTCTTAATACAATTATTTGATAATTTTACATTTGCTATTGCTAAATAAAAATATCTAAAGATTTTTTCTCTTTAGATATTTCTTCTTACAAAATTACTATATTAAATTAATCACTAAAAAATAATTTGATTAAGATTTATAACATCAAAATTTTCTTTATGACCTTCTTTTTCTATAACTTCTATATAGGCTTTAATAGTATCTAAAGACGTAAATACATTTATATTTCTTTCTATAGCCATTCTTCTAATTTTAAAGCCATCCTTTTTAGAATTATATCCACTTGTCGGTGTATTGATAATAAAATCTACCTTTTCTTCACCTATTAGAATATCTATTGTATTTTTATTACCTAAAAGTTTTTGAACTTCAAAAGCTTTTAATCCATTTTCTTTAAGATATTTACATGTGCCTGTTGTTGCGAAAACATTAAATCCTAATTTTTCTAGTTTTTTAGCAATCTCTAAAAATTCTACTTTATCTTGATCTTTTATTGTTGCCAAGTAATTTCTTTTAGGAAAATTGAAATAATGCCCACTTGCAACAAACCCCTTATAAAAAGCTTCTTTATAGGTTTTCCCTATCCCTAAAACTTCTCCTGTAGATTTCATTTCAGGACCTAATGACATTTCAGCATTTTCAAGTTTTTGAGTTGAAAATACTGGCATTTTAACACTTTTAATTTCAGATTCTTTATATAAATCAATACCATACCCTAATTCACTTAGTTTTTCTCCAAGAGATACTCTTGTTGCTAATTCAACAATAGGTAATCCTGTCACTTTACTTATATAAGGTAACGTTCTACTAGCTCTAGGATTAACTTCTATAACATAGATTTTACTCTTATGTTTTATAAATTGAATATTAAAAATTCCAAGTACACCTATACCTCTTGCAATGCATTTTGCTATTTTTAGCACCTGTTTTTTATCTTCATCTGTTAACGCAATTGCAGGATATGCCGTCATACTGTCTCCTGAATGAACGCCTGAACGTTCTATATGTTCCATAATTCCTGGAATTAATATATTCTCACCATCAAATACAGCATCAATTTCAATTTCTTTTCCTATTAGATATTTATCTAATAAAATTGGATTTTTTTTATCCCTTTTAAATCCTAACTCTAAATAGCGTTTTAGCTGCACTTCATTATAAGTAATCTCCATTCCTCTGCCACCTAAGACATAGCTTGGACGAACTACTAGTGGATAACCTAGTCTATTTCCTTCCTTAATACCTTCTTCTAAATTGTAAACGCATTTCCCTTCTGGCTGTAAAACTCCTATAGATTCCAGTAATTCATTAAATTTATCCCTATCTTCAGATTTTCTAATTCCCTCTTCATTTGTACCAAATACCTTTATTCCCTTTTCTTTAAGAAATTTAGACAACTTGATTGAAGTTTGTCCCCCAAATTGAATAATAACACCATCAGCTTTTTCTTCTTGTATAATACTATAAACATCCTCTTCTGTGATTGGTTCAAAATATAATTTATCTGCTTCATTAAAGTCTGTACTTACTGTTTCCGGATTATTATTAATAATAATAGCTTCATACCCTAGTTTCTTTAAAGCTCTAATGCAATGAACAGATGCATAATCAAATTCAATACCTTGACCTATCATAATTGGCCCAGAACCAACAACCACTATTTTCTTTCCATTTGTTTTTTTTGTATCTCCTTCTTCATTAAATGTAGAATAATAATAAGGTGTTTCCGCTTCAAATTCTCCTGCACATGTATCTACTGCTAAATAATTTCTTTCAATTTTATACGCTCTTCTTAAGTCAAAAATCTCTTCTATTTTACAATTTGCTAATTGACTAATTCCTCTATCCGAAAATCCCATCTCTTTAGCATAAATCATCATCTTTCGGTCAATTTTTTTTAATCCACTTCTTTCTATAGCTTCTTCCATTTTAACTATTTTATTAAATTTATTTAAAAAGAATAAGTCTATCTTAGTTAATTCATGTAATTTTTCCATACTATATTTTCTTCTAATCAATTCCCCTAGAGCAAAAATTCTTTCATCGTACGGCATTTTAACCATTTCCCTTAAATCTAAAATATCTTTAGCTTCAAGATTTCTATCTCTAAGAGTATGACGTTTAATTTCTAAAGATCTTATTCCCTTCATCAACGATTCTTCTAAAGTTCTTCCAATCGACATAATTTCTCCAGTAGCCATCATTTTAGTTCCTAATACATTAGAAACACCTTCAAATTTTTCAAACGGCCACTTTGGAATTTTAGCCACAACATAGTCTAACGATGGTTCAAAACAAGCAAAAGTTTTTTTAGTCACATCATTAACAATCTCCTCTAAACGATATCCCAAGGCTAATTTAGCAGATACCTTAGCAATCGGATATCCGGTTGCTTTTGAAGCTAGCGCTGATGACCTAGATACTCTAGGATTAATTTCAATTACCGCATATTCAAAACTATTTGGATTTAATGCAAATTGCACATTACAACCTCCAATAATACCAATTTGATCAATAATTTTTAATGCTGAAGTTCTAAGTAATTGATATTCTTTATCTGATAGTGTTTGACTCGGTGCAATAACAATACTATCTCCTGTATGAATCCCTACAGGGTCAATATTTTCCATATTACATACACAAATTTTACTGCCAGCCATGTCTCTCATAACTTCATATTCTACTTCTTTCCAACCATAAATTGATTTTTCCACTAATACCTGTGTTACAGGACTAAGTTTTAATCCTAATGCCAGTTTTTCTTTTAACATTTCTTCATTATCTACTATTCCTCCACCAGTGCCACCTAGCGTATATGCAGGTCTTAATACAACCGGATATCCAAGATTTTTAGCAACCTTAATTCCTTTCTCAAGAGTTTCTACAATTTCACTTTTAATAACCGGTTCATTTATTTTTGCCATAAATTTTCTAAATAACTCTCTATCTTCGCCATTTTTAATACTCTCTATTGATGTTCCTAATACTTTAACATTATTTTCCTTCAAAATTCCAGCTTCATCTAATGCTACCGTCAAATTTAATCCCGTCTGTCCTCCAAGGCCTGCAATAATACCATCTGGTTTTTCTTTTTCAATAATTTTTTTTGCAGTTTCTACTGTCATTGGTTCTATATAAACATTATCAGCCGTATCACTATCTGTCATAATTGTTGCAGGATTGCTATTTAATAGAATTGATTCAATTCCCTCTTCTCTTAATGCATTACAAGCTTGTGTTCCCGAATAATCAAATTCTGCTCCTTGACCAATTATAATTGGTCCTGAACCAATTACCATAACTTTTTTTATTTTATTAACCTTATTCATAGTATTATCTCCAATCTTTCTATTTAGCTAGTTTTAAAAACTCATCAAATATTGTCTTTGCTTCCTCTGGTCCTGGACTTGCCTCTGGATGAAACTGTACACTCATAATTTTCTTTTCTACTTGGCGCATCCCCTCAAGTGTTTGATCATTCATACTTATATGTGTTTTTTCAAACCCATCTGGCATAATATTTACATAATAGCCATGATTTTGACTTGTAATATATACTTTATCTTGAATAAAATCTTTAACAGGATGATTTAATCCTCTATGTCCAAACTTAAGTTTTTTAGTATCTCCACCACATGCTAGTGCAAGTAACTGATGTCCTAAACATATTCCTGCAATAGGAATATTACCTATCAATTTTTTAATCGTATTAATGCTTTTTGTAAGATCTTTTGGGTCTCCAGGTCCATTAGATAAAAATACTAAATCTGGAGTTTCATTTAATACTGTTTTGCTATCAACATCATATGGTAACATCGTCAAAGATACTCCTCTTTTAATTAACTCACGTTTAATACTTTCCTTTACGCCATAATCAATCATAACTACTTTTTTATTTCCTTCTTTATTAAAAACTTGTTTATCCTTTATACTTACTGCTTTAACTGCATCTTTATTATCATAATTTGATAATTTTGCCAATGCTTCTTCTGCTGATACATCACATCTTACAATAACGCCTTTCATAACTCCCTTTATTCTTAATAATTTAACAAGATTTCTTGTATCGACTCCAACTAATCCCGTTAAATTATTACTATATAGATAGTCTGATAAAGATACTTCATTTCTAAAATTATTAGGTTTATCACAAATTTCTTTAGCAATTATTCCCTTTACTTTAGGATTTTTTGATTCAAAATCATCTAAACTGATCCCGTAATTTCCAATTAGAGGATACGTAAATACTAAATGTTGTCCATAATACGATGGATCAGTCATAACTTCTTTATATCCTGTCATGCCCGTGTTAAATACTACTTCTCCAACAGTTTCTAGAGGTTTTCCAATAATTTTTCCCTTAAATACTCTCCCGTTTTCTAAAACTAATTTTCCTTCCATTATCTATCCCTCCATATATTTCTGCCATTTTCTAGTATTGTTTCTAAAGATACAAAAAAAGATGATATTTAGAGTCATTTCTCCAATAAATATCATCTTTACCTTTATTCTGTATTATTAAGTTTCCCTTTTTGGGTGCACAAATAAGTGCACATGTTGTCATGTACTTCATAATTTCCTCCTTCTTAGCCTCTCTGAACTAAATTTAAAGTTTGAAAAAATATTGTATTTCTATACATTTTAATGTATAGAAATTAATGTGTCAAGTTTAATTTTACTTTTATAAAAATTAGTATTTATAATTTTATTAAATAAAAATTGACTATCCCCTATAAATTTTTTACTATATAGCTTCTTTTGTTAATTTATCTTCCTCTACTTTATTCTCTTTTCCCAAATTTTTCATTGCTTTATTCCACCACTGCGCTAAAAATAGAATTATAATTGCAATTCCCGAAAAGAAAAATAATTTAGAAATTGGAATAAATTTAACCAATATACCTACAATTGCACCTCCTAATGGAATTGCCGATAATGCTAAAACATTGACAACCGAAATTACTCTTGGAAATTTTTCTTTATCTACCTGTCTCATCAAAGATACTGACATAGGAACATTCATAAAAGAAATACTTGATCCCATAATTATTGAAACAATAGCTAACGCTACATATCCAATCATTGAACCCTTAAAAACATCTATCATTCCAAAAAGAACATAACCAATTCCAATAATTACCCCACCGCCAACAAACATAATACGGTATCCTACTTTTTTAGACAAAAATGGAACTGTAAGACTTCCTAACATCATCGCCACCATAAATGATATACTCATAACACTTATCCCTTTTGGTCCTAATTCCATAACATCTAATACAAAAGGAGTTTCAAGGGCATTAAATGGAGAAAAGAAAAACATAAGTCCACCTGCAAAAAATGTTAATGAACGAATTAATGGATTGTTCCAAACATATTGTAACCCTTCTTTTAAATCCTCCCCATAAACTTTCAAGGTTAATTTTTGTTTTTTCAAAATTTCTTTTTTCATCTTAATACTTAACACAATTATTCCAGAAACAAAAAAAGTAATTGCATCTATTAAAATTGCTCCACCAACTCCAATTACTCCAATTAATACAGCAGCCACAGAATAACCTATTAATTCTGCAAACGTTCTAATTGAGTTGTTAAGAGATGAAGCTGCTTCTAATTTTGAATCTTCTATTAACATCATAAAAAGTGTTGAACCTGCTGGTGCCCTAAATGCTTCACATGTAGAATTTAATATAGTAAGAACATATAAATGCCAAACTTCCAGATTATTAGTCAAAAATAAAATTGCGGTAAAAGACACTATTAATCCCCTCATAAAATCCATCAAATAAACCACTCTTTTTTTAGGCATATAAGAAACCATTACGCCTGAAATCATATTAAATACTAACGAAGGAATTCCATTTACTGCAAATAAAATTGCCATAAGTGCTGCACTTCCAGTTAAAACATAAACCATATAAGCATATGCAATAGCATCTACAGCGTCACCAAACCTAGAAATCATCCCCGAAAAAAACAATTTTCTAAAATTCTTTTCCTTAATAATCTCAATAAAACCAATTTTTTTATCCATTTTGATTATCTTCACCTCTTTCTAATATTTTATAAAAATCTTCTAGTCCCATTTTAATTTCTTTATAATTTAATTTATAGTAAGCTTTATTTCCTTCTGTATATGCAATCATAATTGCGCCTACTTGCACTAATTGAGCTAAATGATGACTTATAGTCGCTCTATTAAGTTCTATTTCCATAGCAACTTCACTTGCATACATCGCTTTTTTAGATAAAAGTTTTACAATTTTCATCTTTGTTGGCTCTCCTAAACATCGCATTAATTCTTCTGCCATATTAATTCGCATTAATTCTAAAACCCCTACTCCAAAAGAAATATATATTTTCTCCGGACAATTCTTTTCCATTGTAAATGTTATATGATTAGGATAAGTTACATTAACATAAAAAAATGCGCGATATGACTCTTCTTTTAATAATTTATCTCCATTCGTCTTTATAAATCTTTTAATAAATAATTTTGGATTTTGTTTATAAAGATCTTCTAATGATTTTTTTTCTTCTTCAACCTTTTTCATAATTCTATCTTTATGTGGCAAAAAAATTCTTTCATAAAATTGTTCAAAATAAAGTTCTAATCTTAATCTTAGTACTTTAAAATTTTCTACAAATTCCTTATACGCTTGATATGAAAATCCTTTTTCTGTCAAATAATCATCTTCTTCTAATTCTTTCTTAATTAATTCTTCCCCATCAGTATGCTTTCTTTCTATAATAGACATCAAATATACATCTAAAAATTCTTCATCTGATAGTATTTTTAAATATTCAATAATTTCTTTAATTGTTTTTATCTTTAATATCAATACACAATAATGAAGAATTTGTTGTGTGAAAAGCAGCTTAGAAAAAAATAAAATATCATTTTTCAATAAAGGAGTAATTTCTTTGTTAGTAACCTCATAAATTTCAACTAATTCTAAATCCAATATATCTTTTTTCTCTTCTTCAAAAGCTATTCTATCCATCAACCCACATATTTCTAAAACTTCTGAACCACAAAAGCAAATTTTTGAGTCCATTCCATCCTTCCTTTCATACAATATTGTTAGTTTCGTTTCTAACAATATTGTATCATTAATATTTCCCTTCTTCAATAAAAAAAATATCTAAAGATTTTTAAACTTTAGATATTTTTAAAATATATAATAATTTTTTTATTTTGCAAAATTTTTAATCACTAATTTTCTTAATCATAATCAAACATGGATTCCATTCATCCCATAACGTCGGGAAAACTTCCATTTTTCTAAATCCAATTTTCTCCTTTAAATGATTTTTACTAATATTTAAATTTCTGATAAAAACTTATATTTGATTTTTAATTATATCATCTGCAAGTTTTAGTGCGCTTTTATAATACCACCCATTTTCATCTTCATCAGCTTCTATAAATTCAACATATTCATTTAAAACGGCAAGCTTTATATCGTATATATATTGTGAGTATACAGGTTTATTTTTCAGCTGAGAATATATATCTTTTATAAAAATATTTTTCTGTTTATCATTCATATAAAAAGGAAATGTTTCTTTATTTTCTGTAGCGTGTGCTATAAATCTTGCAATATCCAAAGAATATGGCATAATACCTCCAAATCCCCAATCAATAACAAATACTTCTCCTTGTTTACAAACAACATTAAATTGCAAAAAATCACCATTAGCAAGAGTTTTAGGACACTCTATTTGCCTATTTAAAAAAATAGAATACGCATCTCCTATTAAATTTTCATCTTTAATATATTGAAATCTCTTATTAATTCGTTTCAAATATTCGTCAAATCTCTTGCCATCCCTTAATTCTTTATCTTTTCTAATCCAGCATGTATTCTGAATTTCAGAAAGACTTTTAGCCGCAGCAATTGCAAGTTCATCTGTCATATTTCTTAAATCATCTCCATCAATGTATTCAATTAGTATCCATGTTTTATTTCTATCAACTGTTTTACCATAATATTTTGGAACAGAAATTTTATATTTACTAAGATACTTTTCATAATTTTTAACTTCTTTTTCATTTACACACTTTAAAACTTTTCTACCTAATTTAGTTTCTATTAAGTACACATCATATCGTCTAAAATCTTTTTCTAATTGTCCAAATCTTTCACATACTTGATAAATTCTAATAACTTTTTCATCTGTAATCCTATGTAAAATATCTATTATTTTTTTATTATCTATCCTAATTTCAAATTTACCTAACTCCATATTATATTAACCTCTCATATTCTTTATATTATAATGTTATTAAAAACATTGTTAAATCAGCTCTTTTATTGCAACATAAGCAAATGGAAGATACATAAAAAAAAGAGTCAATCTTTGCCACAATCCCTCAAATTCAATAATGGTATTTTTAAATTTAGGTTTATCTGATAAAACAAATAAAATAAAAAAGATTAATGAAAATATAAAACAAATTATTGAAAATACACCTTCAATAAAATCATTGTTTTTAAAAAATAGAAACGATAATAATAATGAAGCAAATAACAATAACATAAATCCAATAGCCGATCCAATTCCATGAATTTTTGAAGAAACCGTAACTATCTCTTTGTTTTCATTAACTTTAAATATCCCAGCTATAATCCCCGCACCAACTGCAAATATATCAATCAATAAAATCAGTGCAATAGATAAACCTCTTGAAATATCAAAAAACTTAAACCATAATAATCTGCTTGAAATCAGAAATAATATTCCTAATATAACTAGCCAAACATTATAAATAATATGCACTGGACTTTTAGAATTTCCCAAGGTACTCATAACAAAAATTTTATGACTATAACCCTTGTAGTACCTTGCAATTATATATGGAACTGTAAAATCTCCAATAATAGCAATTAACATTATTATAGCTAACATTTTTCTATCAAACAAAAAAACACCCCCATTTTATTTACATCTGTATTACTTCCCAAGATAACCTTTTTTACTATTTCAATATCTTTTTATTAACATAACTAGCAATTAATCCTGTTTGCAAAACACCTAAAAAAACAAAAACATTATCCTTTAATATACCTCCAAGTTTTAAATCAATTATCACAGATATAGGTGCATGTAAAACCATCCAAATTAATTTTTGAGTGTAATCCCTTGGAAAACTAGTCCCTGAAGCTGCATAATGTTCAATACTAGGATTAATCAATGGTAAACAAATTCCTGAAAACACAACTAACCAAGTTAATACTAAATCTACAATTACAACAATAACAACAATTTTATACTTTTTTATACTTGCTAACATAAAAACCTCTCTTAATTTAATTATCAAACTATTATTTTTTCCAAAATAATATCTCATTTGATTTCTTCTATTAATTTTATACTAAATTAATCTCAAAAGCTCTATTTATTACATATTTCTATATTTTTTAACTTTATTTACATCCTATTTGATGAATATACAAATACTTGTGCTTTATATAAAAAAATCTAAAGATTTCTCTTTAGATTTTTCTCTATTTAGCTTCCCATTTAATTACGTTATTTTTCTTTTATTATATAAAAAATATATCATTTTAAATTTTTGCTTAATTAGATTCTCTAATTTCTATTTGATCTATTTTACCATCTAATATATGGATTATTCGGTTGCAATGCCTTGCTGAATTTAAATCATGAGTAACCATAACAATTGACATATTATATTTATTGTTTATTTCGTTTAACATTTCAATGATGTCATCTCCAGTTTTAGAATCTAAATTTCCAATTGGTTCATCTGCAAATAATATTTCTGGTTCAATTATTAGTGCTCTTGCTATAGCTGTACGCTGCTGTTGTCCTCCAGATAATTCCCTTGGTTTATGATATCTTCTATCATACAATCCAACATCTTTCAGAATGCAATTTAATTTTATCATCATATCTTTCTTTTTCTTTCCATTTAAAAGTAATGGGAACAAAATATTTTCTTCAACATTCAAATTTTCAATAAGATTATATGATTGAAAAATAAACCCTAGTTTGGTTCGTCTAAAACTACTAATTTCTTCATCGTTTAAATTATTTATCTGTTTCCCTAAAACTAATGATTTCCCCAATGTCGGTTTATCAAGTCCACTAAGTATATGAAGTAATGTAGACTTTCCAGATCCAGATGGACCCATAATGGCAACAAACTCTCCATTTTTTATATCAAAACTAATGCCATTTAAAACTTTAACTCGTTGATTTTTCAATGGATACTCTTTTTCAATATTTATCACTTCAATAATATTTTTCATGCTTTTCTCCTATTCACATTTTAATCTTTCAATAATATTCAACTTTTCCATTGATTTAACTGGTATATGTGCAATAATAATCATTGTACTCAAGCTTAATAATCCAATAATTATCAATTTAAAGTAATCAGATACGATTTCAACATTCCCCCAAAATATAGCAACAATATTAGGTATGCAATTTGACATTGATAATGTGACTACCATACCAAGTCCATATCCTAATAATCCAATAATTATAGATTCTAATATCAACATTTTTCTCATTTGTTTTGTACTCATTCCAAAACATTTATACTGAGCAAATGTCTTTTGTCTAACTATAAAACCTGAGATAATATTACTTATCAAACCTAATATACCTATCATTAGTGCCATATTTGAATAACTACTAATCGCATTAAAAATACCTTTGATTTTATCTGCATTTGCTAAATACGATTCTTCTACCGTACTAATATATATTATTTTTTCTGACCATTTACTCATCAATTTATCTTTAAGTTTCTTTGAATCACCATTACTTCTAAATAAATATTTTTCATATGGATGATTCGTTAATTTTCTCAATTTGTCATATGAAACATAAACTAAATGTCCAACATCATATGTTGTATCTATAAAACCAGTTATTTCAAAAGGATAATTAGTACCCTCTATTGGAATAAATATCGTATCTCCAATTTCTAAGCCTAGTTTTGACTTAAGAACTTGAGTAGCAATAACATAATTCCCATTATTTAATGAATTAATTGCCTCTTCAGCCCCCTCTATATTTGCATCAAAATAATTAAAATACTTTATATTTTTTATTCCATTTATATTATTTAAAAACGAATTTCTTTCTTCCCATGTAATATAAGGTACATAGATAGATTGTTCGAACTCTTTTACCTCATCAATATCAAAAATTTTTTCATTACTAATTTTATCCTCTGTATTTGTCATCATAATTACATCATAGCTTTCTTTTGAAAATGCCTTTTCCATATCGTATATCAATGTTCCAAATAGAGTACTCATAAAGCTTATAATTCCAATAGTCACGGCAAATAATTTTATATTATTAATTAAATACTTTGAATCTTTTATATTTCTTGCTGCCATTGCTACTTCATACTTAATAATAGGTACTGATACAATTATTTTAACTAATACATCCAATATTTTTGGAATAGTCAATATAACACCGATTAACACCAAAAATGCTAATATACTAGCTATAATCATTCCAATTAAATCATTTGGTAAAAATCTTGGTATAATAATTGACAATACAATCAAAATAAAACCTAAAACCCAAAATTTTTCTAGTTCTTTTCCCTTTTTATCACTTACACCAAAAATCATATCTTTTATTGGAATTCTAATAACTTTTAATACAGGTATAATTGCACACATTATAGCCAATACAATCGAGAATACAATTACTAAAGCTATATCCTTTGAATAAATAATCATCTGTGTTTGAGCTACATTCGGACCTGAAAAATAAGACATTTTTACATATGAAAGCAATCCCATTCCTAATAAACATCCTATAATTCCACTAAAAATTCCTATTATACTGCTTTCTATTAATAATGCTAAAAAGACTTTCTTTTTAGTTGCACCAATAGATCTTAAAGTACCTATTTGACTAATTCTACCTAGAGTAATAATTTGATACGAGGTTATAATAATAAACATTCCTAATATCATTACTGCAAAAGCAGTCAGAGTAAATGGTAACGTAAAGTTTTGAATTTCGGATTCTAAAAGATTTTTATCAAATGTAAATTCATAATCATATTCAGGAAATTTTGCAGCAATTAATCTTGCTGTATTTTCTTTTTCTATTCCATCTTTAAACTTTAAAAAAACATTATTCTTATTTAATCTAGACAACGTTTCTTCACTAACTAAAGCCATATTACCATCTGCATCATCACGCAAAAAAACACCTTTAGCATCTGCAAGTCCCTTAACTTTTAGTAAAAATACTTCTCCATTTACAGTTAGTTTCATTTTACTATTAATAGAAAGACCATATCTTTGTGCAAATATTTTAGATATAATTACATCATTTTTACCTAAATTTTTTGTTCCTTCAATTAAATTAAATGGATTATTCTTATTAAATGCTTCAATATTTGAAGCTACAATATTCATAATATGAACATTATCATCATATATTGCTTTTAACTTTACTAATGAATTTTCAAATTCAATATCACGCTTATAATCTTTGTATATCTCGGTATTAACTCCTTCTTCAGATGAAATAATTAAATCAGCTTGACCTGTCCATCTTGTACTTGCTTCAATAAATTTTTGTTCAACAATATTTAAAAAACCAGCATTAGAAAAAACTAGAGCTGCTGAAGAAGCAATTGCCAAAACAAGTAAAATACTTCTTAGTGGTTTTTTTATTAACCCTACAAATAAAAATTTTAAAATAAATCTCATAGTTACCTCTTTCAATCATAATCTTCTGTCTCTTTGATTAAAGCATTTACTTCCCTAACAGTTTTCATTGTACTTGTCATTCTAAGAATAAATGCAATAACATAAACAACAAAAACTATCCATGCATTATAAAAAAGAGTATCCAGCGTAGTCCATTTAAATACTAGTCCAGCAATTGTAACTATAATTAAAACAATAGCAAATTCAACAATAATTTCAATATATTGATTTTCTATTCTGCACTTTATTATCAATTCTTGCACAATAAAAAACAATGCTGCTATTATTAATAATTGAATGCTTAATTTAAAATCAACCCATTGATTGTTAAACAATCCCTCTTGTAAATTTATAAAGATACTCATTAGTGCTATTACAGAAAGAATATTTCTAATTCTATTTTTCATAGTGACCTTCCTTCTTTGAAATAAAATATTTCTTAATTTCTTGAATATACTTTCTTGAAATAATCATTTTCTCACCATTTTTTAGAGTAGCTTCAAGACGACTATTAACTAACACCTTTATAGATGTCAACATCTTTAAATTTAGTATGCAAGTTCTATTAATTCTAAAATAGCCATGTTCCCTCATTCTACCCTCCAATTCATTAAATTTTTCCTTGCATTCATAAACTTTAACTAGACAATAAACAAAGGTCTTCCTCTCAATTACTTCAATATAAAAAATATCTTTATAAGATATTTTTAACTGTTTATCATCTTCTTCACAGATCAAATAATGATCATATAATTCAAGATATTGAACCAATCTACTTAATTCATTCGTATGCTTGCTAAACATAATGTCTACGGTTATTTCTTTAATTGTAGCTATTTGCTTTAATTGTATTTTCATAAACTAACCTCATTTTATAGTAAAATTTAAATCAAATCTTTATATATTGCACATAGTGCAACTAACACTACACAAAATACATTTTTAACCGAAATTATTTCAATATAATAACTATTTCTTTGCTTTTTCTATTTTATTGACTCAAATAATTTTTTCCCTTCCATAAATGCTTCTTCTAATTGACTATTCAATTTATTTTTTTCATTTTCACTTAAATTTTTTATTAGATAATTATCCCATTCAATTGCACTACTAATAACTACATTTTTTATTTCATTACCTTTTCTTGTAATTAATATTTTTTTTGAACGTTTATCCTCCATGTATAAAATTCGTTTTATATAACCTTTGTTTTCTAAATCTTTTATTGCACGTGCAATAGCTGCCTTGTCTACAAATATTATTTGCCTAAGTTCCTCTTGTGTATTAGCTTCATTATTATATAAAATCATTAATATAATAAATTGTGTATAATTAATCTTGTACTCTTTCAATTTGTTCACCATATAATGTGATGAAAGTTTGTTAATCATTGATGCATATCTACTTAAACTCAAAAATTTTAACATATAACCTCCAATATAATAGTTGACTTGTCAACTATTATATTGATATACAATTTTCCTGTCAACTATCACTCTAATTGTTCTTAAATTTATTCCATCAATATTAATTTAAGTCTTATTTCTTTTAATCAAAAAAACATGCATAAATTTTAATCTTTATACATGTTTTTTAATATTAAAAATATAACTACAAACTTATTCTTATCATTCAACTTCTCTTAATCTTTCAACCACACTTTCATTTTTAATATTACTATAAGCCAACTTAGGCATTATAAGTGAAATAATTACCAATATAGGTAAACATATTAATATAGGTAGTACTGTAAATTTATAAGTAAAAAACGAAAATGGACCAGCATATGCATTTATTCCTATATAATTTAGTGGTGTTCCAAATACTATAACTACACCTATTGTAATTAGCGAATAATATAAGCCTTCAAAAAACAACATCTTCTTTAACTGTTTCTTTGTCATACCAATACTCTGCATTGTTGCAAATTCTTTTCTTCTAGATATAATACTTGTAATACTTACATTAGCAAAATTAATCAATCCTATTAACCCTATAATAAAACTTAATGTATATCCCACTATATTATAAGTATCAACCATATTATCAAATTCTTTTATAAATGTTTCTTTTGAACGATAATCCAACCCTGATATTTGCTTTGTTTTAGCTTTAAGATATGTGTTTATATCTGATATATATTCATCCTCTACATCAAACATTCCTGTCATTATTGACATTTTCTCTCCATATTGTCTCATCTCTGTTGATGACATATACATGTCTAAGCAAAAATCATTAAAAATTCCTCTTTGTAAATATGATGGTAAGTTTTCTATAATTGCCATTACAGTATATTCTTTTTTATATCCATTTTTAGAAGATAAAGTGACTTTATCTCCTACCTTATATATATCAACTCCTTCATGATTTTTCTTTGATATAATATAATTTCCTGTTTTAAATAAATTATTATCTATTTCACCTTCTATAATATATGGCTCTAATAAACTAACTAATAAATCACTTAATCCATATAAATTAATTTCTATTAAATCTTCATTTTTTATAAGAGCATAATTGTAATCTATATTTTCATTATCTTCATAAATAAGATTTAGCTCATTTATTTTATCAATTAGTAACTTCTTCTCTTGTCTATTAATTGGCGTTACTAATTCTTTATAGTATATTCTTCCAACTTTTCCTACGCCATTTAAATTTTCTAGTTCACCGCAAAGCTCCTCTGTAACAGCATTTATATTATTTTCATCAAACCCCATTCTGTAAAAACTCGTATCTCCTATAGTAAAGTCTGTAGCATACTCTCCAACTAAATAGCTATCCAAATCAAATCCTGAAACCATTGTATACACAAAATTTAATATAATTATACTAATTGACAATGATACTATAACTAAAGCTGCCTTTTTCTTATCTCTTAATATATTTTTAAAAGCCATCTTATAAATTTTTCCACCATTATATTTTCTTTTATATTTTTTCTTTATACTATTATCTACCCCAGTATATCTAATAGCTTCTATTGGTGAAATTTTAGCAGCCAATTTAGCTGGTTTTTTAGAACTAATAAAAACTGTTACCAATGAAAATAATGCTGAACCAATAAAAATAATTGGATTTGCTGATATTTTTGTATATTCTATCATTATGTTTTGCATAATATAGGGCAAAAGAATTATACCTATTCCATATCCCAACATTAGTCCTATTGGAATTCCTACATATGAAAGCCTTATCGCCTGTTTAATAACTATCTTTTTTATCTGCTCTGAAGTTGTTCCTATCGTCTTTAATAATCCATAATATTTTGTATCTTTAACTATTGATAAGTAAAATATATTGTAAATAATTACATATCCAGATACAAAAATTATAGTTAATAAGGCTATTGTCGCTAAAATAGCAGATAAATCCATTGATGAAATATCATTGCCTAAATATGCCCAATTTACACCGTAATTAACACTATTTATTTCAAAACCATTATCTATTAATATTTTCACTAACTTTTTCTCAATATTATACTTATTATTAAGCATTATACTTAAACTATAAGTTCCTGTGTATATCCCCTTGTTTCTAGATTCTATTTGATCAATATGTGAAATATTTTTATCTATAAATTCCCTAGATACACAGGCTAAACTCGCCATTGCTGTATTACTTCCTTGATAATATCCAGACAAAATAAAGTCTTTGCTATATTCTTTGTCAAAAATTCTATAATTTAAGGTTATACTTTGATTTAATTTTTTTTCTAAACCCAATAAATCTAAACTTATTGTATCTAAAACAATTTCATTTTCTCTAGTTGGCAAATATCCTTCTACCAATGGCGAAATAAAACGATATTTAGCTTCATTTTCATCTATGTAACATATTTCTACTTGTCTTTTTGCTAATTTATCATTCTCTGCAAGTGCTACAAGAATAGTAGTTCCATATTCCTTTATATCTTTATGTTCTCTTAATATTTCATATTCTTCAGTTGTCAAATATGAAAAGTCCCCATATGAGCAATCAAATGCCTTTCTAAGATTTGACTCTTCAACTGATTTAAATAAACTTCCTCCTATTGTAAAAAAGGTTGTAAATAAAACTGTAGTAAGAATAATTGCTACTATAGTAAATATATTTCTTGTTCGATTAACCTTATTATGCCTTTTAGATAATTTATTAATGGCAGTTTTATTGTAGTTTTTC
>Ga0193963_1000726_pt1 | contig 16993 bp, 41 predicted proteins | sample FB_6_MG_FD_140359 | JGI IMG/M metagenome (GOLD analysis project Ga0193963, IMG submission 140359) | Microbial mat bacterial communities from the Broadkill River, Lewes, Delaware, United States - FB_6_MG | ecosystem: Environmental > Aquatic > Freshwater > River > Microbial mats | place: USA...
CAAATTCAATCTTATCTTTCAAAACACCTGCACCAAAACCTGTGATAACTCCCTTAATTGTTGCAACTTTAAGCCCTCCGCCTTTTTGAGTGTGCCAAATTCCCGCACTTTTAGAATCTGCTTTTAGTTCAACATCAAAGAATAGCTTAAACCATTCACTATCTACAATTTCACGAATTTCTTTTGAGGTTTGTATTGCCAAATCTGAACCTCCAGTTATATATAGGAATTTTGCATGAGGATTCTTTGCCAAGCACCACGCAATAAAAATAACTACCATCATAGTTTTTCCGAAACGAGGAGGTATGTTGATAGTTAACATTTTAGTTTTATAGTTGTAAATATCCATCAATTCCCGCTCAATATCTTTAAGATAATCGTACAGGAAAAAAGGAGAATTTTTAACTTCCCTAAAAAAGAATCTAGCAAAAAAGAGCATTGAAAAGCTTAATTTATGCTTTAAGAATGCTCTATATTCGTTTGTTAATATATTGCCGTTGTATAGTTTTATTGGCATCTATTCTAGTTTATTCCGTTTAGTTTCTTCCTTCAAAGCATTAACATAACACTCTGAAATAAATATAATACTAGGTTTGTAATCTCCATTTATATCTATTTTGCCGTTAAATAGTTCAGGAACTATCCTAATATTTTTGCTTAAATTGATATCTTTCAATTCGTACAAAAAGCCTTCTTTTTCAGGATGTGGAATTTTGAAGTTATAATTTAGCTTAACTTCACATTCAAAAATAGCATCGTTTAAAAGATTATGTTTTACAATCTCAAAATGATTGATATTTAAATTAATTGCATGTTTGTAGATATTTGCAAAATCAATCTTATTGCCTTTAAAACTAGGTTGCGATAAGTTTAAAAGCTCCATTACTTCAATATCATACTCCGTTAAGCTATTTAGTAGCTTTTTTAGTGCCTCTTTTCCTTTTCGTACTTGCTTTTTTATTGGGTTTTGTTTCTTTTGCGGTTGCATCTCTACTGATTGACTCATTTTCTTTTAGTTTGATTATAAAATTATGTTTAGTTTGCTCGTTTTTGGAAACTTCAATATCTAAATTAGTTTTTAGTTTAAAATTATCAATGAAAGTTCCGATAGTTAATGTAACTATTTCTACACTTTCATTATTATTAAGCTTGTTCTTAATTTCTTCAAAATCATTATCGTAAATATTATTATTCTGATTGAAAAAATTTTGTGAGTATGAATATATTTTCATATTTATATATGTTAATTAATTAATAGTCTCTTTCTAATACTTTGTTTATATTTTCAATGGTTTTTTTAGTGAGGTTTATTTCAACTTCTTGAGGTTTGTCTTCTTTTTTGAAATCAAAAGCCCCTAATAGCTTCAATCTATCCATTGTAACCTGCCTAGCTTGATTGAAATCCTGAATTTTCATATTCATAACATAAAGACCTTCAAGCCGATTAAGAGCAATATCTTTTTCTAACTTTATATCATTTTCGGAGTTTGAGTACTCAATTACTTTTTTTGCATCACGAATGTAGTTATCAAGTTGACGCTCCGAAACATTCCAGTTTTCATTTTCTGAAATAATTTGAAGCAAGAAAGCACGTTTTGAATAACCATTCAAAATGTACTTTGCAACTTGCATAACTCTTTGTTGGGTTTCCGTACTTAATGTGCCTTTTTCTTTCATTTAACTACATTAATTCACTAATCCATTGTTTATTGAACTCAAATTGAGTTTTACCACCTATTAATATATAATTTTCAATTCTAGGGTTTTCAGACCAATTACCACTTCCTGAAATTGTTAAATATTTGTTTGAAATTTTATAAAGTTGAATTTTGGCATGAGAATTAGCCACAGCAAACTTTATTTTATCTTTTCTTTTATCAAATTCCAAACATAAAAAAGCGTAAATTGGTTTTGTTGAATTGGTTTTCAAAAGCCCATCATTAATTAAAAATGTTAGGTTTTTTATTTTGCCATTATCAATATATTCTAATAATTTACGGACGTTTACTTTCGATATTGTCCATGTTGCAATTATTAACTCATCAATCACTCCTTCGATTTCTGAAATAGCATAAAGGAAACTTCCCGCATCTGATAAACCTCTACTAACGAAACTTTGCACTTCATTTTCGTTTGGGATTCCATCTTTTAAAGCATTCAGGCAATTTTCATCTCTATTTAATTGCCTGAAAGTCTGCTTTAATTCTCTTTTTGCTGCTTTTGAATCGGCTTTTATTTTCTGAATTTTAAAAGAGTCATCATTTCCGAATAAATCCATATCTATTTTATGTATTTACAAAAGTACTAAATATTTGATTAAATTACAAAAAGAGCTTAATTTTTAAGCTCTTTAAGTTTATCGTATATTTTACTGATTTCAGAGTCTGTAAGGCTTCTGCTTTTTTCGCCTTTTAGTGCCCTAGAAATTTTATTTCCTTTAATCTCACACAGCTCTGATAGCTTACTTAGAGATATTAAGCCCGACCACTTGTTAAGGTAGTCGGTTACTATTTTTCTTTTATTCATTTTTTTTTAATTAAAAATTATGTGTTTACAGTTTAACACCTCTTTACTTTTTTTTATTTATGAAATGTAGTCATTTAAATACTCTTCTAATTCTGAAAAAGAATCAAATCCCATCAACTCAGACTCGTCACCATCATTTAAATACTCCTTAACATCATCAAAAAGAGTTGAATTAAAATTTGTAATTTCTGAAATAGTTGACAAATCTGAACTGTTTAGTTTTTCAAATTTAAAAGTTCCTGTTGAAATCTTAGTTGCTGCAAATGTTACGTTTTTCATATCTCTAAATTTTTAAATTAAATTAATATCTCTGAATTATTATACCACAAAGATATTAAATTAAACTGAATGCACAAACTTTTGAACAGTTATTTTTAATTTAGTTTATATGTTTTAAAACATATTTTACATAACCAACTGAATTAAAGCAAAAAAGCCCAACAAGTTAATGAGGGCTTTTAAAACAATCCGAGATATAGAAACAGTTCGTTTCAGTATGAAAATAACACTATTAAAGAAACACACTTCAACTTTCAGCTTACGCCCCATTTCTATATTGCAAATATATATATTATTTTTATTTTTATATAAACTATTGATAATTATTTTTTATGTTTAATAACATAGCTCTATTTAAATACATTCGTTAGCACCTTCTTTCCCCCTCTACAATCTCAATTTTTAGATTCAAAGGCTTTAAAAAAGAATTAACTTTATTTATATAATTCTCAATAGTTCGCAATTTGCTTGCAAAGTTTGAATAATCATATCCAAATTGCTTACAAAAAAGAGCCTTTGTTTTAAAAAACTCTTTTATTTTTTCGTTTATTTTTTCCATAGTTTTACTAAATATTTAACCCATAATCTTTAGGGTTCATCTGTTCAATCTGTTTATCTAATAAAAAAGAAGTGCCGAAAATCTTCAAATTAGACTTAATTATTTTCAGAGCTTCTTCCTTTGTTATTGACATTTTATGATATTGAAGAAATCCTTCACAAATCTCGTCAATATCATCGTCGTTAAAGTAAAATATAGGTCTATATTCCATTTTTTTATTTTAAATGTAATCCCAAACGGATTTCCATGTTCCGTTTGAAAGTCTTATTATTAATTCAGTTCCTTGTAAAATTACATTATCGTAAGCTTCTGTTAAAGCTTTATCCATTCTATCACAATAAGAACCTCCACTTTTTTTAACTCTATCTGTAATAATAACGTCCCATTCTTTTAAGTCTTTTATAGTTGCAGTTTTCATAATTCTTAAATTTAATAACGATTAATATTCCTTTGTTTTGTTTTACAAATATCGTAATAATTCTACGAACTACCAAATAAAAACGTAGTTTTTTTATGTTTATTTTCAAATAAAAAGGTAAAAGGCTAATAACAAGACATCTAACAATGTATTTAATTTAGCGCATTAATTCGCACGATTTAAACGCATTTGTTGTGATTAATGCAACATTGTAAGTTCATTTCGTATTTTTTAAATTTTTGACAATATCTCATTTTGGATTCTAATCCTATTTTCGACAATGCTAGATAAAACTTTTTTTATTTGATTATATTCGTGTTCATGAATATAAATATACTCTTCTCCACTTTCAAATAAAGGAGTGAAATGGTCACTATTAGAATGACTTAACCTGAATACAAAATCACATTCTTTATCGTCTACAGTTTCTAACTCATCTCTAACCTCATTTAGACAAAAATCAGGCAATTTAAACTTTTCGAGTAGTTCAATCTCTTTAATGTGTGGAGTTGCTTTTCTATATGTTTCTAATTTCATAAAATAGAGTTTATAACATTGCGTTATTTAAATGCAATGCTAGGTTTATGTTTCAATTAATTTTAAAATTTAACACTTAATTTTATTTTTTTATTGAGTTATTCTTGAACTTTTAGAATTTGAATCAATTTACTTTTTCTAATTTCTAGCGCTTCTATTTGCTTTTTATTAGTTTCTTGCTCGGTTCTTGTCATATCAAAATTCTTTATTAATAATTTGATTTCCTTGTGCGTCTGGAATTATTCGCCAGATTGTTTTCCCGTTAACATCTTTCGACCATTGAACGTTCTTTGGTAGGTCTGGAAAGTGATTCTTATTATTATTCGTTTTAACAATGGTTTTAGCCCGAATAAGCAACGTTTGAAACTGTTTCCTTAATTTATGTGTAGATTGTATGTTTTGCTTCCAAAACTCATCTATCTTGATAAAATTATAAACAGCTTTTAAATCCGAATCTTTATAATTATCCTTTTCAATTAATAATCTAATAGGGTCTATCCATTTTTTATTTGCCTTCTCTAAAGTTGTAGTTGAAATTTCTAAGTCTTTTAAATTTTGCTCAAACAATTTATAAAAAGCAATTGTATAATCGAAATATTTAGAATCTTTAAAATCTGACTTCTTTAAGTCGGATAAAAGAGTTTTCTTTTCATTATTATCATTCTTTACATTATTATCATTCTTGTTAGTGTCTTTTTGGTGTTCTTTTGGTGTTCTTTTGGTGTCTTTCTGTTGTACAGTCTGCTGCTCTTTTTGTTGAAACTTATCATAATTTAACAAGGTAACTATTTGAGTTACATTACTTTTTTGCTGTACTATTTGGTGTTCTTTTTCGAGGTCATTTAGAAACTTTTTTACTTTACTTCTTGACCACTTCCAGCGCTCTGATAGTGCTAAACTAGACCAACCCACCTGACCACGCTCAATATTTACCTTAACTCCTCTTTTATAAAAGAAGCTATCTTTGTGGTTTGCTAACATAATTAAATCAATCCACGCTTGACCACGTGTAAATTTTTCACACGTCCATAATGGATTGTCAGAAATTTGCCTATGCAATTTAATCCAACCTTCCATATTTTAACGTTTTTCAATTTTAACTATTTCAAAGTTTTCTTTTTCTTTAATAGCTTCTGATAAAATTTCTTCTATGTATTTTTTAACAGAAAGTCCATTTTCTAAGGCTAAAATACTTAGTTTTTTAAATTCCTTTTCTGGAACGTCTATTGATTTTCTAATTGTTTTCATATTCTTTTATTTTTGCATCCATTAATTTAATTCTATCTTTAACTATTGAAATAAATACTCCAATATCTGATTCTCTAATATAGTTTTCATCCTCATTAAATGCATCTATCATATCATAACTTTCCTGCTGCTCGTCATTAAAGCAAGAGTAATCAGACCCCCAAACGCAATATTCGCACCTAGACCCATAATAGAATAAATCAACACCATCTTCGTAAGCTAGTCGATTAGCTTCAATACATAAAGTGCAACTATCCGACCCGAAGCCTGTGACATTTTCAAGTAATTCTTGACCATTATAAGCTCCACCTAAGTAATCCCTGAAATCTTCAATAGTAAGATTACTGTATTTATCTCTAAGTTTTTTAAATGATTTTATATTTTTCATAATAATAAAATATTAAAATAATAAAATAATACTAACTAATTAAAATTAAAGCCATTAACTTAATAACGGCTTGATTTTCATCTACAAAGATACTAAACTATTTGAAACTAACAAATTAAAAAGCATTCTTTTCAACTTCTTCTTGAATAATCTTATCGAAATCATCTAATTGTGTCGAATCATAATCAACTCTCCCCTCTGTTAAGTCTCCAATATCCCAAAATCTGGAAATCGTTTTATTGTGATAAACTTTAACGTCTCCACTTTCTCCATTTTTGTTTTTTAGAACTTGCAATTCCATAGTCCTAACTTCTTGGTCGTGCCAGTCAATTTTCATTCCGTTATCTTTATCGACCTTAGCTTGTCTAAATAAAAACACAATTATATCACAGTCCTGTTCTAGGCTTCCAGAGCCTCTTAAATCACTTAGTTGATGCCTAGAGCCTCCACGACTCTCGACGTTTCTGTTTAGCTGTGACAATGGTATGATAAGAATTTTATTTCTCAAAGCACAGGCTTTCAATTTCGTGCTTATTTTTGAAATACGTTCTTCATCTGAACGACCTTCGCCTTGTATTATTTGAATAAAATCTATAACAGCATAGGTAATCTGTTTTTGCTTAACTAAAATATCAATTTCCTGTATAATTTCATCAATGTGGTGTTTATTGTCACGTAAATAAACGTTCATATCATTGAATAACTCAACACTTGCCTCTAGTTTTTGAATATCACTGTGAGAGCTTGCACCCTTTTTGAATTTATCTACATCAATATTATCATTTTCACCGAGCAAAAAGCGATTAGATAATGACAAATTTGTAATTTCCAGACTAAAATAAGCCCCCTTTTCATTTCTTCTCGCATAACCTTTAACTACTTGATTAGTGAAGGAAGTTTTACCAACTGAAGGTCTTGCTGCAATACACATCACGTTGCCTTTTTCGGGAACTACCAATTTATCGAAATCCTTTAGACCGCTTTCATAATCGGAAATTCCTTTTTCTAGTTTTTCTTTTCTTTCGTAAAGGGCTGTTATAGAATTATTAATATTGTCTTTAAGATTTAAAACTTTTACATCCATAGAATTATCTATTTCAGATTTTAAGTTTTCAAATTCGACTATTGAATCGTAAAAGTCATATGTTGGAGTACTCGAATCATTCAAGATTTTTGCAGCCGATTGAATAACTTTTCTTTTATAGTACCTGTCTTTTAAGATTCGTGCAAAATACTCTAAATTTTCAAACCTAATTTCTAAATCAGCGTAAAATATAAATAAATCAGCGTTCCTATATTTGTCATTTGCGCCAGCTTCGGCAATTGACATTTGCGAAACTTCCTCATTTTTTTCAATCTTTTTTTCTATGACTGAATAGATGTGCTTTGCAATATCAAGCTCAAAATAATCTTTTCTTACAAGATGTATATTTTGTGGTTCATCAATTAATTTTAATACTAGATAAGCTTCAAAATTTGTCTCAAAATTACTCATTAGATATACCTTTTAAAGATTATAGTTGTAATGCCTTTTTTAGTGTCTTTTGACGCAATAAACCAAAGATTTTTAAGTTTTAAATTAATTGCTTTCTTGTCTTTTTTCGTTTGAATTTCGTTTACATTTAAGTAACAAGTTTCATATTCTTTCATGACTATTTTTTTTTAAAATTAGAACAACTAAATTCAGGGTTAATTCTCACTTCATATTCAGCTTCTATTTCTTCATCTTGATACCCATGTGCATCACACCCCGATTCCAATCCGTAAATACTTAAAATATATACATTAGATTCTAATTCTAAACAACAATTGTTTTTATTATGACTGCAATTTTTACATTTATTCATAGTTTTATGTATAAAAAAAGCCATAAACTAACAGGTACGAGCTGTCAGCTATGGCTTTGTAGGTTTTAACCTAATTTCTTTCATCAAGGCTCGTACTCTTGATTTTCATCTACAAAGATAAATTAATTTATTCGGTTTGCAAACTAATTAACTATCTTATTTAACATTTTCTTCTGATGCAATATTGCAGCTTCTACCTCTGCTTTTTTTGCCTCCGTTTTGCAATTGTCTAGCTCATTTTCGAGCCTTTCAATGTTTTTCAGTATTGTTTTTTCTTTCATGATTAATGTTTTATAAAAGTTCCGTTAATCGTTTTGCCTTTTCTTACTTTGATTTTATCATAAGCCATTTGTAAACAGCTTTCTAAATCAGTGTTAAGCTGCTTGGCTAATATAGTCAAAGTTACTAACACGTCGCCTAGTTCCATTTGTGCAAATTCAAGCTTACTCTCACCTTTTAGTAATAAATTTACTTCAATTTCTAACTCGGCTGTTTCTTCTGTAAATTTATCTAGTTGGTTTGCTGTGTTGTTTGGGCTTAAAAGCTTTTTATCATTTGCCCAAACTAGGACTTTATTTTGTAATTCTTTCATATCTTTCTTTGTATTTTGTTAATAAAAAATTTAAATCATTTTTATATTCGATAGCGTCAAGCTCTCCGCAAAGCTCTGAATAAATAGCACTATCAAAGAATACATTAAATAAATCAATATCATTATCTAAACTAGACTCCTGTGTTATAATTTCAGGTGAAACCATTCTAAGGAATCTATCTAAAGACTTTTGAGCTAATTTTAAAGCCTGTTTTTTTGCTTTATCATAATTATCTTGAAAAACAGTCAACTGTTCATCAATAAATTTAGAGCAAAGAACTACTTTAGAGTAAGCAATTCTTTGCTCTTCTAGGTTTTTATTTTTCATGATTTCATTTTATTTACGTACTGAATAAAGTCGACAATCTCTTCAATTGCCATTTCTTTCCAGTTATATTTTTCCTTTGGGCATTCTTCCAAAGTATGACCGTATTTTTTAAGCCCTTTTGCTTTTTGATTTTCTTCAATTTCCTGATATTCTTTTTCTGAAATATCTAGTCCAAATTGGTTTAATACAAATATTGCTTTTTTAAAATTACTCATACCTCTAAATAATAATTATACATTTTCTTTGCTAAACTCCCTAAAAATGTAGAAGTCCCGCCTGCTTTGTATATGATTTTGAATACTTTATTTGATTTATTGTATTTGAATGTTTTTATGTTTTTCATAGTTATCTAATTAAACACTCTCTTAATAAAATTAACCAAAAATTATTCACTCTTTCAAACATCTGGACTGATGATGCTTTTGAAATAGGTTTGAAGACTCCAAGTAAAACTCCTGTACCTTCATTTTTTAATAAGTATAGCTCTTTTTTCTTTAATTGAAATTCAAAGCAATGTCTAGGTTCGTCAATTAAAACGTCATAACCTGCCTTGTTGACTTCTTTTTTTTCTAAATTTAAACTCAAAATGAAATTTTCTTCATTTAAGTTTGTAACGACTTTTGCGTTTATCTCATTTTTAAAGACAAGATAAACTTTTTGTTTTATTCCTGAAATAACCTTCCTACTCATGTTGATTTTTTTTTAGATTAAAAACACAAAGTAAAATGGATTATTATTATTATCCTAAAAAACAAGTATGCTTTACAACATATGAAGAAAGAAAGAATTAACTAATAATTATATTACTTTTGTATTAACGATTAAATAAAAAGAAATGGAAAAAATACTAGAAAATTTACAAATACTGAATGATGCAATTATATTTGCAGAAACAGAACATAATGCAAATTATGTTATTGGAACACAAGATAAACAACTTTTGGATGAAACGATAAAGTTAGTTAAAAATAATGTTCCTAAGAGCAATGTGAAGTACTGTAGCCTTTGCGGTGCAATATATGAACCAAGTAAATAATTACCTAAAGATGCTTTAGCTTGTCAAAAATGCAGATTTTACAATACAGACGATAATTTGCTGGGCTGCACATTAACAAAAAAACAGTATGACAATAAAGATTATCCTGACTATTGCCCAAATTGTGTATAACGAAAATGTATTTAAGCATACCTTTTTAGGTTGCTTTAAATACAATGTTATGTGCTTTATTTTTAATCACTTAGCATTGTATCAAGTCAAATTGTTAATTTATAAAAATTATCAAAATGAAAGAATTTAGCGTAGAATTACCAGTTTTAATGAAAGTAACAACAATGGTCGAAGCTGAAACAGAAGAAGAAGCTATTAGAAAAGCTATTGAGGAAATTGACTTAATAGTAAAATCAGATAGTAATAATTATGAAGTTCAAGAGATAGAAGCTTACGAAAAAATTGTTCAAGGAAACTTTTTTTTAGGTTCAATTTCAGAAGCAAATGCAGAATTAGAATTTGATAATGAGGACGAATTGTAGTTGCACATAACGGTACGTAATTTGAAAAGTTGCGTTAAAAAGCAATAGCGTAGGCTTAACCGACAGTATTAATAGACAATTAAAAACTAACAGTTTAACAGGAATTAGCAATTTTTACAAATTGCATGTTATGAGTGTTTGAATAGTAATAATTAAAAAAAATATGAGTAAGAATATTTTAAGACTAAAAAAGGGTGAAACTTATCCAAATCAAGATTTACTTGAGGCAACTATGGGGGATTTTTTAAACGGTTCAAGTTTAGGTAAATGTTATACAGAAGATTGGGCAAAGATACAATTATTTGAAAAAGAAAAGAAAACAGGTGGTTATAATTGCAATAAAGGTGAAGGTATCTACTTATTGGAAGATGATTATGAAATCATAGTGCGGAAAGTTTCTAAAAACAGATTAGAAACTGAAAGCAAAGCTAGAGTCGATAAGTTGCTAAAGGATTACTCATAACGGTACTGCACCTTTGAATTGTGCGACCGTTACGCAGGTAATTAACAAACAACTAAAAAGTAAAAACAAATAGGAAATTAACAAATAGTAAATAACTAAGCATGATTTCAAGTGCAATGTTATTTACTCTAAATACTATATCATGAAAGAAAATGAATTAAGAATAAATAATTTAGTTATTGCGGATGATTTTATTTGCAAAATTGTTGAAATAAAATCGAATGTAAGAACTTATTTCGAGCCTGAAAATTATATTGTTTCTGTTTTAGAAAAAGGAACAAATAAAGAGTTTTCTGGATTTATCGAAAGATTAAAAGGAATTGAATTAACCGAAGAATTATTATTTAATTTTGGTTTTGAAAAAATAACAGGGATCAATCCTAAATTTCGAGATTATGAATATATGTATAGGATGGGAGGCTTCCATTTAGGTAGTGACTTCTTATTTCATTACATGAGCGGGAATGTTAAAGTTGAATTTGTTCATCAATTACAAAATTTACACTTTGCTATTTATGGCGAAGAGTTGATTTTAAAATTGTAAATAACGAATACGTGTTTGTGGTGGAAATTTGTTTTTCACAAATTTCTAACATCAAACACCCTGTTAAACACTCTTTTTTTTATTAATTTCAAATACAAATAATATGGACAATTCTTTCAAAAAACAAAATTTCACATTGTGGGTGAAAATCGCAGTTTACGCAAGTGATAATTCAAAAATACACGCAATTAAAGGTGATAAAAACTATATGAGTAAACGAATGAAAAAATTACATGAATTATATTCAGATGGTTATTTACTTAGAGAAAAATCATTTTGGAATAATCAAAGTCATTTATTTACTCCAACGGAAAAATTTAAAACAGAGTTTAAAGAAAAATATTGCGAAATATCAAAAAAAATACGTCCTGATTTTTCGGACGAAATGAGAAATCGAATGTTGAACGCCTTTAAGTTTTAATTGTGTTTAACGGTTAATTATTTGAATTGGAAAAATTATTTTCAATTTTTATAATTACAAATAATATGTTAAACACTTTATTATCAATACATATTATTTAGAATGATTTCAAATAACAACTTTTTAATAAAATAGTTGTATTTTTATTTGTATGTATCATTTTTTAGCCGTATATTTGTACTATAAGAAATTCAAAAAGGGTTTCAATTTAATCTTAAAAAAATATAGCAAGATGAAAAACGTAAATAATTTGAACCAATTAGAAAAAGTAGTAACTAGAGCTAATTATGAATTAGATGGTGATTCTACTAACTACCAGCATACTCATACAAGAGTTCGATATTCAGAATCGAATAATACTTTACATGCTGAGAAGCTTTGTATTAATCAATATGGTTCTGCCTATGGACTTAATGAGTATGCAGAAATTAATTCTGTAAATTGTAATCCTGAGCTATTTGGTTCAATGGGTTGGATGGATATTGAAGCATAATGATAATAGTTTTAGAAAAGGCTGACTTAAACGTACAGCCTTTTTCTGGTTTGAAAGAAGCGTGTGCAGCTTATAATTTTGAGCTTGCTTACAATACGCTAATCAGGAAAAAAGATTATCCGATTGTTTTAAATGAGTTTATTATACATAAAAAGAAACTTATAAAAACTAAGAAAATGAGTTATAACCGACCGTAAAAAGTTGCGTATAACGATAGTGCTTTGCGTAGGCTTGAAGCTGTATAGCTTTGAGTTTACGAAAAGCATACAGCAAAAGATTACGACAAAGCAACCTGTTAGGGCTGCTATTTATTCACTTTAAAATTATAGAGATGAGATGCATATATAGAAAATGGTTTGATAGAAGTTCTGACAGAATGTTTTATCTGTGTATAAAGCCTGATAACACAATGCTTCAACTATCATTATATGAAGATGAAACTGATTTATTTTTTGAAATAATGAAATTAAAAAAAGGTCATAGAATTAATCCAGAAGTTTTCAAAAAACATAAAGAAAAATGTACAAAAAAAGAATTTGAAACCTTAAAAAAAGAAGCTATTAAAACAATGCGAGATTTTAATTAGCCCTAACGGCAATTTACTTGAAAAGCGCCTTATTGCAATAAACTACGCAGCAAAGGCGCTTTTTGCGTTTTTACAAGTAAAATGTTATTTACTTTATTTTTCTTTTAAATGTTAAAAAATATTAATTAGTTTGCATATATAAAAACTATTCGTATATTTGCATCAGAAATTAATACTAACAATTACTAAAAAAAATAGAAATTATGGCTTCTTTCTTTCCAGTATGGTCTGATGTTATTGATGATATCATTGTAGTAAATAATATAGGGTGCAAAATATTTGATGGAGACAACCTACCATGTGCTGGATACTCTGACCAATATAGACCTAAAGATATAGATTGTATCGGGTATGACGGAAAGTGGTATACTGTATCATTTTATCATGATGCTAGTGTTCTTATGGTAGATTCATTTTAAATAACTAAACAAAATATAAAACGATGAGAAAAATTTTAATAGCGATGAGCCACGCTTTGACACAGGCTCAAATATTAGATTTAACAGATAACGGTTACGAAGCTGTAGTTTCTAAAGAGTTTTTAAAATCAGGTTGCAATAGACTAGCACCGGATTTAACAAATAAAGAGCTAAGAAGTATAGCTTTTGAGTTAGTTAAAGAAGCTCAATCCCTAGATTGTGAATTTATCGCAATGACTGGAGAACCTGCTCTAACTTTCCACATTTGGACAATTGCGCTCAAAAACTCAATCGGTTTACTGCAAAGTACTACTAAGAGAGATACTATAGAGAAAGTGCAAGATGATGGCAGCGTTGTTAAGACACAAATCTTCAAGCATGTTCAATGGAGAGAAATATGGTAGAAATTACCAACAAAATAAAGCAATCTGAGTTCAGAACTTGGGTTTCTTTTTCTCAATTTTTAGGATATTCAGCTAAAAACAAAGCTGGATTAAAACAAAGGATTGAGCGCAATGTAAAGTTTTTAAACGAAACACTCAAGCACATTGGCTTAAAAGTTACGTTTGAAGAGTTGTAAATAACGAAAATGTGTTTAATTATACGCCTTAATGTTTTTGATCAAATATTAGGGCGTTTTTGCGTTAATTTAAACACAATGTTATACGCTCTTTTTATTTAGAATGATTACAAATGAACAATATTTTGCAAAATAATCATACAAAAATTTGCAGTTAATACAAAATTATGTATCTTTGTAGTATAATAATTAAGTAATCAAATTTAAATTTAAGAAAATGAAATACCAAGCAGGAACATTCAGAGTTAAAATAACAAAAAGATTAGTATCTAAAGAAATAACTACAGAAGAGTGGAACGGAAGAGATTCCGATGAGCTATATGGTACTACAGTACATAAAGAAACTATCAGTGTAAGAAGAGGCACTTGTATAGATCTTTATCCAGTAGATGGGTTTAGAACTTCTATTGTAGGTGTTGGGTATTGGTGCAATAACTTAGACGAACTAGAAGCTGATTATAAATCAATGCAACGATGTTCCGCAATTTACGGAATTAAGTTACCTACTGAGGTAGTTGCTGAGTGTAATTTTAGTACACAGGCTAAACACTCTATAATAGTAGATGAAGAATACACAGAAGATGAATTTACAATACAAATCCAGTACGGGATGAAAAATGATAGATTTTATTTTTCTGATAACTCTAAAGTGGAGCTAATACCTCACCGTAGATTTGAAAAATATGGATTTGATAAGTGTGAACTTACTGAATTATCGGAAGATGATTTTTCAGAGTACCAAGATATAATTAATAACTATTTAAAAACATTATAACATGAGAAAAGTATTAATAGCGATGAGCCACGCTTTGACACAGGCTCAAATATTAGATTTAACAGATAACGGTTACGAAGCTGTAGTTTCTAAAGAGTTTTTAAAATTAGGTTGCAATAGACTTGTACCAACTTTGACTAGCTTAGAGCTTGCAAAAATAGCAAGACAGTTAATAAACGAAGCTGAGGCTTTAGGTTGCGAAGGTGTAGCCATGACTGGTGAACCTATGCTAACGTTCCACGTATGGAACTTAGCAAGTAGTAGCGATTTATTTGTATTGCAGTCAACAACTGAACGCAATACAATAGAAAAAGTGCAAGATGACGGTAGTGTCGTAAAGACACAAGTATTTAACCACGTTCAATGGCGGAGGTTGTAATGAATAAATCAATTATAAACTGGTCAGAAGTAAGCCGTTTACTAACTTCTGACCCTACCGCTATCAGAAAAGGTTATAGTGGTAAAAGATACGCAAAGATAATAAATAGGATTAGAAGAGTTGAAAAGGCTCTGAGGTTGTTTATTTTGCGTTGCGTATAACGAATAGTGCTAAACGCCTGTTTTAATGGCGTTTTAGCACCTGTTATGCGTATTTTATTTAATTGGTTTTCAGTCATTTCTATTTTGCAAATATGTTTTACAACACTTTTAAGTAAAATAACTGTAAATATATTTGTTTATACCAAATAATAGGTTTATATTTGCATAGATATTTGAATGTAGAACTAATTAAATTTAAAGTTATGAAAAATAGAGTTTATCAAACAGAATTACAAGGATATACAGTATTTTGTGCAACAGATGCGAAAGGCAACGGACAGGTGGTCGCTGATATTGATGGAAAAATGACTGTAATTATTGAGAGTTTAAATTCTGAGCCCAATTTTGAAAAATCTCAAAGGTGGGTTAAATCATACGACAAGCGAATGGTAAATTCAAAAGGGAACTATTGGAAAGAGTTTAACCGATATACATCTGAGAATGTACCTATATTCCAAACAACCTGCTCCAACTACATAAACAACGAACTAACTTGGATTGTTAACTACTCTTTAAAATGTATTTTAGGCACTGCAACAGAAAACAATAAAAAAGCCTTAAAAATACAGAATGGAATAGAAATAAATAGAAATATAATATGTTAAAAACTAAACTTAAAGAAATCAGAAAAAAAACAGGCATTTCGCAGGGCAAACTTGCGAAATTGCTTGTTGAAAAAGGCAAATTAAAAACTTGCACGTCTGCATATATTTCAGCTCTGGAAAATAAGCAATTCAGTAATTTTTATTTGTTTTGCGATATTTGCGAAGTGCTGAATGTTCGGGCTGATGTAGTTTTGCATTACGCATAACGTTTTGTGTATGGTTTGAAAGCCAATGCACAGACTTTAATTAAATGAACGAATACTAACTTGGCTTTTTAACTATACACTTTGTTATAAGCCGTTTTTAATGATTATATGACAGATTTAGAAAAAAGAAATATTAGAATAAATGCAATTGGCGAGATATATAATGCTGGTTTTAATATTGAAGACAGACATGAGAACACTGTTGAGCCTATGCTCATGGGTGGCTATGAATATATAGCTAGGAGAGGTAGTTATTTGTTGGCTTACAATATTGCTGATAAAAATATTTGCTTACAGAAAACAGACGAAGGTAGTATTGACTGGAATGGAGAGTTTATACTAAAGTGGTTACCTTTTGAGAAACTAGAGGATGGGTTACTATCTTTAACCATTGGAATAGCTATTGGTTTGGATTACTACAATGGCTTATAACAGTTTTGCGCTTACGAAGTTATTATTAATGATTAAACAACTAAAATTATGCATAAAAGTAAGAACGAATTAAAAATAGAACTTAAAAAAAGGTTAATAGTTCGAGGATACGAACCCCTCACAAAACAAGCAATGTTAATGGAAATTATGTCAACTGTATTTAAAGATATAATTAATAATAATTGCGATAAGAGCAATGTTAAGAGTACGTCAATTTGCGGATGTTGCAAAGAAGAAGAAGCGACACTGTGTGATAAATGTGTTGCTGATGCTATAGAATTAGTTGTAACATAGCAAATTTATTACTACTTAACGAGATACTGCTTTATGCAGTTTTTGTTTTTCACAAAAATTGAATTAAAGCAAATGTTATGCACTCTGTTGTATTTCATTTGCTTATCGAAATAATATTTTAATCATTTAGAAATAAAGAATTATGTTATTATCAGAATTTAAAGAGTACTTGAATGGTAGGTTAGCTGATGCAAAAAACGACCTGTCATCATGCGAAGACCCAGTTAAAAAGATAGCGTGGGAAGTTATTGTAATGAATTTTGAATTTATCATCAAAAATGCTAATAAAATAGAATATCCTAAATGCGAAACGTGTAAGTATCTAAATAAAGAACAATTATTGTCCAATAATCGACCAGTTTAATTAATCATTGTGCATAACG
>Ga0193963_1000730_pt1 | contig 16945 bp, 18 predicted proteins | sample FB_6_MG_FD_140359 | JGI IMG/M metagenome (GOLD analysis project Ga0193963, IMG submission 140359) | Microbial mat bacterial communities from the Broadkill River, Lewes, Delaware, United States - FB_6_MG | ecosystem: Environmental > Aquatic > Freshwater > River > Microbial mats | place: USA...
CTCAGTATTTGAATACTGTTAGACCTGCTCATGAGCAGTTTATAGAACCTTCTAAGAAATATGCAGACATAATAGTTACAGAAGGTGGAAATAACTTAGTAGCTATAGATATGTTAGTAACTAAAATAAAGGCTTTCATGGAAGAAAAGTAAAGAGATTTTTATTAAAAAGCACTAAAAACTTTCATAGAAGAAAAAATATGTATAAATAAAAAAGCAGATCATAAGATCTGCTTTTGATTTGTCAGTATAATTTATCAGTATTATTCTTCTACTGGTGCGCCTACTGGACATACTCCAGCACAAGCTCCACAGCTAATACAAGAATTTTCGTCAATTACGTATGCACTATCACCTTCTGATATTGCTCCTACTGGACATTCTGAAGCACAAGCTCCACACATGATACAATCACTAGTAATTTTATAAGCCATTTTGTTACCTCCAATTTAATATTTATTTGTTATGGATTTAAACTAATCCATAAATTTTCTAACAATATAATAACATATCAATATATTAAATGCAAGTATTTTTTTGAAAATAATTAAGAAAAAAAGCTTGCATTCCAACAGTTGTAGATGACTAACAACGGTTTACTTGTGAAACTAAAAAAATAAAGCTATTATCTATGGAATGAAAAAATATGTCACAATGTCGACTGTATTGCTCAAGATTGTGAATATATTATCGTAAGCTGATAATTTAAAAATCAGACTAATATTTTTTGCTTCATTTTTTAAGTTTCTTATTGACAAAGCTGGGTAAATATTATATAATAGCCATCGGAAAGACAACTTTAAAATAGTCCAGAGAGGCTAAAAAGGAGGATATATGTTAAAAGGTAGATGTTTAATCGACCCAATGGATTTTTCACTAGAGGAATTAGATGGAATTTTCAATTTGGCCGACAGTATTATTGCGAACCAAGAAGAATATTTGGAGGTTTGCAAAGGTAAAGTACTTGCTACTTGTTTTTATGAACCTAGTACTAGAACGAGACTTAGTTTTGAGGCAGCAATGCTCAGATTAGGTGGTAGTGTGCTAGGATTTTCGTCAGCTGGTTCTAGTTCAGCTTCAAAAGGTGAAAGTGTCGCAGACACAATTAGAACTATAGGTTGCTATGCAGATATTGCTGCTATGCGCCATCCAAAAGAAGGAGCACCGAAGGTTGCTTCAATTAACTCACCGATTCCGGTTATTAACGCAGGCGATGGAGGCCATCAACATCCAACACAAACTTTAACAGATTTATTAACTATTAGAAGCTTAAAAGGAAAATTGAATAATTTCACTATAGGTTTATGTGGAGATTTAAAATTTGGAAGAACTGTTCATTCATTGATAAAAGCATTATCAAGATATGAAAATGTTAAAATAGTTTTAATATCACCTGAAGAATTAAAACTTCCTGATTATATCAGAGAAGAAGTTTTAGTGAAAAACAATATAGAATTTGAAGAAGTATATAAACTTGAAGACGCTATGGAAGAGTTAGATGTTTTATATATGACTAGAGTTCAAAAAGAAAGATTTTTCAATGAAGCAGATTATGTTAGACTGAAAGATAGTTATATACTAGATCTTAAAAAGCTTGAAGTTGCAAAGAAAGATTTGATTGTTATGCACCCATTACCAAGAGTAAATGAAATTTCTACAGAAGTTGATAATGATGAAAGAGCTGTGTATTTCAAACAAGCCAAATATGGAATGTTTGTTAGAATGGCGCTAATTATGAAATTATTGGGGGTAGAGTAATGTTAAATGTGGATAGTATAAAAAAAGGATTAGTAATTGACCATATTCAAGCTGGAAAAGGCATGATGTTGTATAAATACTTGAAATTAGACAAGTTAGAGTGTGCAGTTGCTATAATAAAAAATGTTAAAAGTAATAAAATGGGCAAAAAAGATATCATTAAAGTTGAAGGAGACTTCGATATTAAATTAGATGTTTTAGGTTTTATTGATCCAGATATTACTGTAAATGTTATTGAAAATGATAAAATTGCTAGAAAAATAAATTTGAAACTCCCTGAAAAAATCAAAAATGTTATACATTGTAAAAATCCTAGATGCATAACATCTATAGAGCAAGAAATTCCGCATGTTTTCTATTTGTCAGATGCGGAAACGAAAACTTATAGATGCTTATATTGCGATAATGCTTATGAAGAGCGTTAGAATAAGTAATGTAAGAATAATAGATAGGGATAAAGACGTATTAGGAGAAGTTCTAATCAAGGATGGAGATATACTGGGAGTGTATACTTCAAAATCTGATATGGACTTCGGCAGAGCTGAAATTGAAATCGACGGCAGGGGAAAAATCCTCATGCCGTCTTTTGTAGATTTGCATACACATTTTAGAGACCCTGGTTTTACTGCTAAAGAAGATATAAAAACTGGTTCTGAAGCTGCTGTAAAAGGTGGATTTACTACTGTGTGTACTATGGCAAATACGTCACCTATATGTGATAACATGGATGTTTTTGAGTATCAAGTTGAAAATGCTAGAAAAGTAGGATTAGTAGATTTATTTCCAGTTATGGCTATAACTAAAGGATTAGAAGGAAATAACATGGATCATCTTTATTATGTAGATGAGAGGGTTAAGCTAGTTTCTGATGATGGAAGAGGGTTGATGAATAGCTATTTCATGGAAGAAGCTTTGGAGTTATCTAAAAATAAGAACTTCATAGTTTGTTCTCATGCGGAAGATACAGCTTTTTCTAAACATGATATGAGAAAAGCTGAAAATTACATGTCACTAAGAGATATATATGCTTCTATGCAAACTGGTGGAAGGCTGCATTTATGTCATGTTTCTACTAAAGAAGTGATAGATATGATTAGGAAAGCTAGGCAGCAAGATGCTAATGTAACTTGTGAAGTAGCACCTCATCATCTATATTTTACTGATGATAGATATTATAGGGTAAATCCACCTTTTAGAAAAAAAGATGATATAAGCGCTATAATAAAAGCTATCAAGGAAGGTTATGTAGATGTTATAGCTACTGATCACGCACCACATACAGAGTTTGACAAAGAAAATGGAGCTCCAGGTATTAGTGGTATAGAGACAGCTTTTGCAGCAGTAAATACTGTTTTTATGAAAAATAGAATAGACCTTAGAACTTTATCAAAACTTATGTCTTACAATCCTGCTCATATGTTAGGATTGAAGAAAGGTTTGATATCAAAAGATTATAAGGCAGACCTTGTTTTAGTTGATATAGATAAGGTGAATACTATAAAAAAAGAAGATTTTGCATCTAAAAATTCTAATTCTCCATTTATTGGAGAGAGATTGTTTGGTGAAGTGCTTTTAACTATAAAAGCAGGCGAAATTGTTTATAAAAAGAACTAGATTTTCAGGAAATATTCTTTCAAAGTATATTTCCTGAAATTGCAATATAAATTATTATTATATGTATATTTTTAGATATATATATATATGTAAGCTGATATATGAAAGGTGGAAGATGATGATAGTAGATAGATTATATGAATTAGTAGAGAAGAGAGGTCATGTTTGTTTAGGATTAGATACTGATTATGACTATATTCCAGAAAAATTTGCTGAGAAATATGAGAGCAAGGGTGAGGCAATATTTGCTTTTAATAGAGCTATTATAGATTATACTTGTGATGTGGTAGCCTGCTATAAAGTTCAAATAGCATATTATGAAGCTTTGGGATTAGATGGATTAGCAGCATATAGCAGAACCTTAAAGTATATTAAAAAAATTGGATGTATAGCTATAGCTGATGTAAAAAGAAATGATATAATGAAAACAGCTGGAATGTATGCAAAAGCTCATTTTGAAGGAGATTTTGAAGCTGATTTTATAACGTTAAATACTTATATGGGAGTCAATGACTCATTAGAACCATATTTAGATTATATACAGAACAAAGATAAAGGTATATTTGTATTAGTTAGAACATCTAATGCAGGAGCCATGGACTTTCAATATATAGAGGATAAAAATGGTGTTCCTTTATATGAGAATGTAGGAGAAAAACTAGAGGAATTAGCAGAGAAAAATGTTGGTGATTGTGGGTTCAGTCCTATAGGAGCAGTTGTTGGACTTACAAATAATGAAAATGCTGACAAACTTAGAAATAAAATAAGCAAGATGTTTTTACTTATACCTGGATATGGAGCACAAGGCGGACAAGCAAAGGATGTGGCTCAATATTTAACTAATGGTAATGGAGCAGTTGTAAATTCATCTAGAGGAATAATATTAGCTTATAAAAAAGAAAAATATTCGAATTTTTCTGAATTAGATTTTGCTAAGGCAGCTAGACAAGCTACAATAGATATGCGTGATGATATTAGAAGTGCAATAAAGTAGAGGTGTGATTTGGATTATATAGAAAGTAAAATAATAAAAAATTATAAGATAGAAAATAATATATATAAAATAATAGTAGAATATAATGGTGAAATTAAGGCTGGTCAGTTCTTTATGTTGAAAACTGTAGATGACAGATTTTTACTTCCTAGACCTATTTCTGTAAATGATTATTATTGCTCGGGAAATAATAAAGAGTTAGTCTTTTTATATAGAGTTGGTAAAAAAGGTAGTGGAACAGATATGTTATCTAATCTGACAGAAGGAGAATCTTTAAGATTAATAGGACCAGCTGGTAATGGATTTGATTTAGATAAATTGAATGGAAATATTGCTGTGATAGGTGGTGGTATTGGTATTGCTCCACTGAAACTATTTATAGACAATTTAGCTGATAAAGGTAAAGAAGCTCATGTATTTTTAGGATTCAATGATTTTGTATACGAAATAGATGAGTTCCAAAATGAAAATACTGAACTTTATATTTCAACTGTTGATGGTTCTTATGGTGAAAAAGGATTTGTAACCGATTTAATAGATTTTGATAAATATGACACTTTTGTTGCATGTGGACCTACTCCTATGATGATAGCAATTATCAAGAAATGCAGGGAGCATGATAAAAAATGTTATGTGTCTTTAGAGAAAAGAATGGGTTGTGGTATAGGTGCTTGTTTAGGATGTAGTATCAGAACTACTGAAGGTATGAAAAGAGTTTGCAAAGAGGGTCCAGTCTTTGATGCAGATATATTAGATTTATCATCATTGGAGGAATAACATGGATAAGATTAATTTTTTAGGTGTAGAGTTTGATAATCCTGTATTAGCAGCATCAGGAACTTTTGGATTTGGCGAGGAATTTGCGGAAATATTTGATGTATCTAAATTAGGTGGTATTTGTTCTAAAGGATTAACTTTAGAGCCGAAAGATGGAAATGATGGTATCAGGATATGGGAAACTCCTTCAGGTATGATTAATAGCATAGGATTACAAAATCCAGGAGTTAAACATTTTGTAAATCATGAGCTTGCTGAAATGGAAAAATTAGGAACGAAGATAATTGCAAATTTAGGTGGAAACAGTTTAGAGCAGTATATAGAAGGTGTCAAATTATTAAATGATACTAATGTAGATATCATAGAGCTGAATATTTCTTGCCCAAATGTGAAATCAGGTGGTATGGCATTTGGTATAAAAGCAGAAGTTGCCTATGATGTAGTCAGCAAGGTTAAAGCCATATGTAAAAAACCACTTATGGTTAAACTGTCACCAAATGCAGAAAATATAGTTGAAATGGCGCTTGCTTGTGAAAAAGCTGGAGCGGATGCTATAAGTCTAATTAATACTGTAAAGGCTATGGCTATAGATATTAATAAGAAGAAGGCAGTTTTTAAAAATGTATATGCTGGCTTATCGGGACCGTGCGTAAAACCTATTGCACTTAGAATGGTTCATGAAGTATGCCAAGCAGTTGATATTCCAGTTTGTGGTTTAGGCGGAATATCAACTTGGGAAGATGTTATAGAGTTTATTATGGCGGGAGCAAGTATGGTTCAAGTTGGAACATATAATTTTGTGAAACCAGATGTTTGTGTAGATATTATAGATGGTATAGAAGCATATATGACAAGAGAAGGTATAAAATCTCTTGATGAAATCAGAGGATGTATATAGAGAGGTATAGAATGAATTATAAAGAAGAATTTATAGAGTTAATGTTAAAAGCAGATGTTTTAAAATTTGGAGAGTTCACTTTAAAAAGTGGTAGGAAAGCACCATATTTTATTAATACAGGAAATTATAAAAAAGGCAGTGAAATTCTGGAATTAGGGAAATTTTACGCTAAGTGCTATAATGAGAATTTTGGAAGTAAAAAAGCTCTTTTGTTTGGGCCAGCATATAAAGGAATCCCCTTGGTAGTGACTACAGCTGCTAGCCTAGCAGATATGTATGCTTTAGATTTGAATTATAGTTTCAATAGAAAAGAAGCTAAAGATCATGGAGAAGGCGGAGTCTATGTAGGAACTAAGCCTAGTTCAACTGATCATGTTGTAATAATTGAAGATGTCATAACTGCTGGTACAGCGGTTAGAGAAAGCATGGATATGTTTAGTAAGATAGATGGTATCAGTGTAGATGGTTTGATCATAGCTGTAGATAGAATGGAAAAAGGTAAAACTGAAAAATCGACAATGCAAGAGTTAAGAGACGAATTCGGTATGAAAATTCATGCTATAGTTACTATTAATGACATAGTAGAATATTTATATAATAAAGAAGTTAATGGAAAAATATACATAGATGATGCTATGAAAAAAAGTATAGATGAATATCAAAGTAAATATTGTTCTTAATATATTGATATTTTAGTCAAAATGCATTATAATAAAAATGAAGGTGAAAAATGTTTGAAAGATATATATGAAAAAATATTTTGAGTAAAATAAATTTAGTGGAGGTAATTATAATGAATTTTAAAGAACTAATTGAGGAAAAAAGATCTAGTAGAGATTATAAGAAGAAAGATGTTTCTGAAAAAATAATCAAAGAATTACTAGAATACGGTGAGTCTAGTGACAAATTAGTAAAAGGCATAGATGTAGATATCATTGTGAAAAACAAGGCTGATGTGTATGAAAGATTGATAAATATAGCTGGATATGAGGGAAAAATGATAGAAGCACCACATTATATTATTTTAACTTCAGACACAAAAGAAGACTATATAGAAAATTCAGGTTACTTAGGTGAAAATCTTATGCTTAAATTACAAGATTTGGATGTAGATTCATGTTGGATAACTTTTTCTGATAGTGATATCATAAAAGAGAGAATACATTTAGATACTGATAAAGAAGTAACTGCACTTATAGCTTTTGGTTATGGTGTGAGTCAGAAAAAAATGATTAATTTGGTAAAAACTGGAGGAAATTATTCAAAAGCAAATATGCAAGAAAAGAAATATATTTCTGATAGATTAGCAACAGACGAAATAGTATATTTAGAAAAATGGGGAAATAAACCTGATTTAGAATATTTAGAGCAAAGAATGCTAGCTGAACCATTATCATATGCTACTTTAGCTCCTTCTACTCTTAATAGACAACCATGGAGATTTATTATAGATAAAGGAATGCTTATTTTAGCAGTTAGAGATGATAAAGCTACAAATACTTATGAAGAAAGAATAGATGCAGGTATTCAAATGTTGTATTTTGATTTAGTTATGCAACAAACACTTATGAAAGTTAATTGGATAGTTGATAAACCTGAGAAAAATTATGATGTGCCAGCTGAGTATAATTTAGTAGCATATTGTAAATTATAAGGAGATTGTTATGTTGTATTTTATGAATGATTATTCTGAAGGTGCACATGAAAGAATAATTGAAGCTTTAAGTAAAACAAATATGGAGCAACATGTAGGTTATGGTTTAGATGAGCATTGTATGAATGCTAAAAAATTAATTTGTCAAAAAATTAATCAACCTGATGCGGATGTGCATTTTTTAGCAGCAGGAACTCAAACTAATATCATATCTATAACGGCTTTTTTGAGATCGTATGAGGCGGTTATAGCAACAAATCTAGCTCATATAGCTGTTCATGAAACTGGTGCTATAGAAGCGGCTGGTCATAAAGTTATAGAAATGAAATCACAAGATGGACTTCTTAAACCTGAGCAAATAGATGAAGCTATGAGAGCTCATGTTGATGAGCATATGGTTTTACCAAAAATGGTATATATATCTGATGCTACTGAAATGGGTACGATATATAAAAAAGATGAATTATTAGCGCTAAGAAAAAAATGTGATGAGTATGGTCTATATTTATATATAGATGGAGCTAGACTTGCTAATGCACTGACTTCAGAAGATAATGATTTAACTATTGAGGAAATAGCTGAAATATCAGATGCATTCTATATTGGCGGAACTAAAAATGGTATATTATTTGGCGAGGCCCTAGTTATAACTAATCCTGAATTGAAAAAAAACATGAGATTTGTTATAAAGCAAAGAGGCGGTTTATTAGCTAAAGGAAGATTGTTAGGAATTCAGTTTGAAGAATTGTTTAAAGACAATCTTTATTATGAAATTTCTAAACATACTAATAAGATGGCTACAAGACTTAAAAATGGAATTAAAGATATAGGTTATGAGTTAGTAACTGAACCATCTACTAATTTGATTTTCGCTGTTTTACCTAATGAAATACATGAACAATTAGTCAAATATTGTTATTATGAAGCTGAAAATCCTCATGATGAAAATACTATTGAAGCTCGTTTTGTTACATCTTGGGCGACTCCAGAAGAAGATGTAGATACGTTATTAGAGTTGTTGAGAGATTTAAAAAAAATATATAGCAAATAATTTCAGTTTAAAAAGTTAAACTGAAATTCAAAAGAAGATTAAAATATAAGAAGACCAACTCGCAAATGAGTTGGTCTTTATTTTATATAATAATTTGTTGTTTATTTATCTATAATCCTGCATAATCTTTATTTTTTTGATTTATTTACCAGTATTATTCCAAGTGAAACTAAAGTAAGAGCGATTATTGTAAATTTATTTATATTTTCATTGGCTAAGAATAGTGATGAAAGTATAACGCCAAATATTGGTACTGTAAATTGGAATACAGAAACATGAGATACTGGATTATGCTTTATTAATACTGTCCATAGTGTATAAGCTATGGCTGATAAAAATGCTAGATATAGTAAAACAGCAATTCCGTTAAGTGACCAATTACTTATATGCCCTCCTAAAGCTAATGATGCTAATATGATGATTAATCCTCCAAATAAAAACTGATATCCGCATAAAAATACTGGATTAATTTCTTTGGAATAATTTTTAATCATAATAGCAGAATATGCACCGGATAAAGTGGATATTAGTATAAATCCTTCGCCTTTAAGATTTACTATGCCAGACAATTTTGCTGATGGTATAATTATAAATAGCACGCCGACAAAACCTACTATACAACCTATTAGCTTTTGTATAGTTATTTTATCAGTTTTAAAACATATGCTAGATAAAATAATTGTTAAAAATGCTCCTGCTGCAGTTATAATTGAACTATTTGACCCACTAGCGTTAGCTAGACCCATATAGAAAAAAACGTACTGCATAATTGTTTGCAGACATGATAATTTAAAAACTTTTTTAGTTTGATTTTTAGATAATTTAAGCAATCCTTTATTACTTATGCTAGCATAGGCAATTATTAGTATACCAGCTAAGAAAAATCTTATTCCTGCAAATAGTAACTGCGAAAAAGTATCGCTAGAACTGATATTAAATGTAGCATATCCTATTTTAATGGAAGGAAATGCAGATCCCCAAAGTATACAAGCTATTAATGCACCCATGCATACTACTAATGGTTTGCTGAAAAAATTATCTGAATGTTCTTTATTCATTTATTACCTCCTATTATTCATCACAGTATTATAACTTATATATAGCATAAAATCAATTGATTACTATAATTGTGAGTAGAAAATTTAATATCAAAGTTTAGATTTATGAACAAGTAATTACAAGTAAATAAGTAAATTAAATAGTCTAGCTAAATGATTCAAAAGCATATTCATATTATCATAATATAGCATTATTCTTGAAAATATTATTTTTTTGTGCTATAATAATGTAGTTATTTTAGAATAAAATTTAATTAGTCACCGGTTGGGGTAACTATATATATATGGAGGAAACATGTCAGGACATTCAAAATGGGCTAATACAAAGCACAGAAAAGGTAGACAAGATATTAAAAGAGCAAAAATATTTACGAAATTGGCGAGATCTATTACAGTAGCAGTTAGAGAAGGTGGAGGAGATCCGCAATATAATGCTACACTTGCTACAGCTATTGAAAAAGCTAAGGCAGGAAATATGCCTAATGATAATATTGATAGAGCAGTTAAAAATGGTTTGGGTGGAGCTAACGGTGAGCAATATGAGCACATAAATTATGAAGCTTATGGACCTAATGGAACAGCTTTTATTGTCATGACATTGACTAATAATAGAAATAGAACAGCAGCGGATGTAAGACATTATTTCTCAAAATTTGGAGGAAATCTTGGAACTACAGGTTGTGTAGGATATTTATTTGACCGTAAAGGTGTTATAGCTATAGAGAACAAAGATGAGTATGATGAAGATGAAATTATGATGATGGCACTTGAATCAGGAGCAGAAGATATCGAAGCAAATGAAGACAACTTTGAGATTACAACTACTCCAGAAGATTTCATGAAGGTTTTGAATGAAATTAAAAAACAAGGCTTCGAAGATGCAAAAGGTGAAATTATTTTTATACCTCAAAATTATGTTAAAGTAGATGATGAAGAAGCACTTAAAAATTTAAATAAATTGATAGATGCTTTAGATGATAATGATGATATACAAGAATATTATCACAACTGGGATGAGCCAGACGAAGAATAATGATTATATTGGGAATGGATCCGGGTTTAGCTATTTCTGGTTATGGAATAATTGAATATGTTGGAAATAAATTTTCTTTGATTGAGTATGGTGCTGTCACTACTGATTCAAAGATGCCATTTCCTGAAAGACTTGAGCATATCTATTTTTCTTATATGGATATGCTTAAAAAATATAAACCTGATGCAATAAGTATCGAGGAATTATTTTATAATAAGAATGCTAAAACAGCTATAGCGGTTGGACAAGCTAGAGGAATACATGTTTTAACTGGGCAACTTAATAATATACCTATGTATGAATATACACCTCTTCAAATTAAACAAGGTGTTGTAGGATATGGCAGAGCCGAGAAAAAACAGGTACAAGAAATGGTAAAAGTGTTTTTGAATATGAAAAAAATTGCACAACCTGATGATGCTGCAGATGGTTTAGCAGCAGCTATAACTCATGCAAATTGTCTTAGAGTTTGTGAGGATTTTAGAATTAAGTAGAGGAATTATGATTAATTATATAAAAGGTACAATAACAAGAAAAGCTAGCAATTATTTATGGATTGAAAATCACGGTATGGGATATTATATTCATACTTCAGCAGTAACACTTAATAAAGTGGATCAAGGTGAAGAAGCTTGTTTATATACTTATATGCATGTTAGAGAAGATGTATTAGCTTTATACGGTTTTCTTAGTGAAGCGGAACTAGAAATGTTTAAGAGATTAATATCTGTAAACAAAGTAGGGCCTAAAGCTGCACTAGCTATATTATCTCTATATGAAGTAGATACTTTGAGAGTACATATTTTATCAAATAATGATAAGGCTATAGCTAAAGCTAGTGGCGTTGGAGTCAAAACTGCTACTAAAATTGTTTTAGATTTGAAAGACAAAGTAGGCAAAATAGAAGATATTAAAAACGCAGGAGAAATTCAAGTGAATTTGGACGATGGAGCGGCTAATGTTTCTACAGATTTTGATGATATAATTAATGTTTTATTAACTTTTGGGTTTTCTAGACAAGAAGCAAATAAAGCACTTAGTAATATAGATACTGATGGAAAAGATGAAAGTAAAATAATAAAAGAAGCTTTGAAAAACTTGAATAGGTAGGTGATTTTATGAGCGATTTTTTTAATAAAGATTATGATGAAGATGATAAAGAAAGAGAAAATGAGCTTATAGTATCTAGTTTTTCTGATGAAGATGGAGAAAATGAGTTTAGTTTAAGACCACAAAAGCTTTCTGAATATATAGGTCAAGATAAGATTAAAAATAAGATGAAAGTGTTTATTAAATCTGCAAAAATGAGAAAAGCTCCGCTAGATCATGTTTTATTATGTGGACCTCCGGGATTAGGAAAAACTACCATGGCAAATATTATTGCCAAGGAAATGGAAGCTAATATAAAGATTACTTCTGGACCTGCAATAGAGAGACCAGGAGATTTGGCAGCTATATTGACTAATTTAGAAGATAATGATGTTTTGTTTATAGATGAGATTCATAGGTTAAATAAGAGTGTCGAGGAAGTTATGTATCCAGCTATGGAAGATTTTGCCTTGGATATTATTGTTGGAAAAGGACCTGGAGCTAGATCTATTCGATTAGAATTGTCAAAATTCACTTTGATAGGTGCAACTACAAGAGCTGGTCAGTTAGCTTCGCCACTTAGAGATAGATTCGGTGTTGTTTGTAATTTGGAGTATTATAATACTGAAGAGTTGAAAGATATAATTACTAGATCTTCGAAAATTATTGATACTGATATAACAGAAGATGGAGCTGTTGAAATTGCAAGACGTTCAAGAGGTACTCCTCGTATTGCTAATAGATTGCTAAAAAGAGTAAGAGATTTTGCTCTAGTTGAAGGTGATGGAACTATAGGTAAAAAAACAGCTGACTATTCACTTAAAATGTTAGAGATTGATGAATTAGGCTTAGATAGGATAGATAGAAAATTATTAACAACTATAGTAGATGTATATAAGGGTGGACCGGTAGGTGTTGAAACTTTAGCGGCTTCAGCTAGTGAAGAAAGAACTACTGTAGAAGACGTGTATGAACCTTATTTGATGCAGATGGGCTTTTTAGCTAGAACACCACGAGGTAGAGTGGTAACTGAAGCGGGATTTAAACATGTATGTAAATTAAAGGAAATGAAAGATGAACAAATCAATCTTGAATTGTAGGTGTATATGAGGAAAATATTTTGTTTTATATTAATTTTTAATTTGATAATTTTAGGCAATGTTTCTGTGTATGCTGATAATTCTGATTTTATTGGTGATGGAAATGATACTGAAGAAAGTGATTTGACAGAAGAAGATTTAGAGATTCTGAAATTATCTCAGATGTTGCCGTCAAATGAACTTCCAACTTCTAATCCTATTGACGGATATGATTCGTCAGTAAATATTAGAGTTAAGATTAGCAAGTCTAGAACTAGAAATGAGCAAGTTAGACTTAAGACAAATACAAGCTTTATACTATATGATGATAGATATGGATCTAATTATATCATAGCAAATATTGCAGATATAAAATTAGATGTGCTTATGGATGGGTATTATAATTCAAGTTATGATATTCAAAACGGAGCGTTAGCTGATACTGTTTTAGGACCTATACATATATGGATTAAGGATTTTAAATATGATTCTTTTGATGAAGCGTATAATAAATCGGTAGAATTATCAAAAAAATATGGTGAGGAATTTTATCCTTTCTATGAGGATGATTTTTACTATGTGTATTGCGGGATGTATGTTAGCAGAGAGAGTGCAAATACTTATGTTAATAAGTTGCAAGCTGATGGTTTTAATTGTTATGTAGATGATGGTAGTGGACGATATGTAGTTGTATATAATTCTTCTGATTATATTGAATTGATGTATAAAGGAAATACTAGTATTAATTTTTCATCTAATGGATATATTACTATGAATAATGTTTTATACCGAGGTTATATGGGATTTTATGTGGATAGAAGCGCATTGGCATCTATAAATATTTTGAGTTTAAAGAATTATCTTTATGGAGTAGTTCCTAATGAGATTTTCTCTGTATGGCCAGAAGAATGTTTGAAGGCTCAAACTATAGCGGCCCGTACATATGCTTATTCATGTGCAAAAAACAGGACTAAATATTCGTATGATGTTAAAGATAATCAAAATAGTCAAGTTTATAAGGGATATCATTCAGAAAAACAATCAACAAATAAATCTGTTGACGATACTGATGGAATAATGATATACTATAGTGGCGATTTAATAACAGCATATTTTCATTCTACTAGCGGAGGATGTACTGAAGATAGTGAGAATATTTGGATAAGAGAGTTACCATATATTAGAGGTGTGGAGGATGCTTTTTCGAATATTTCGTCAAGTACTACTTGGAAGAAATCTTTGACAAAGAGTGAATTGATAAGACTTTTAAATAGCAAGGGTCATCCTTGCAATGATGTGCTAGACCTAGAAATTTTAGAGGTTTCTGAACATCATAGAGTTATAAAGTTGAAAATAACTACGGATAGGGAAGATTTTATTCTGATAAAAGAAGGTATAAGAAAAATATTTGGATATAAAATACTTATGAGTTCTTGGTTTGATATAGGGACAGTAAATGATGTTTCTTATATATCTGCTGATGGTAGCGTAGATAGAATAGATTTAGAAGGTGCGACTATGATTTCTAAAGATGGAATATCAAAAAGTGCTGATTTAAAAAATATAAAAGGAAAAGATGAAAGTATAATTCATAATTTAGAATATGTAGATGAATATTTTTTCTATGGTCGTGGATTTGGTCATAGTTTGGGTATGAGTCAATATGGAGCAAAAGAGATGGCAAAATTAGGTTTTAATTATGAGGAAATACTTAAGCATTATTATACAGGAGTAGAAGTAAAATGATAAAAACAGACTTGAAGAAGAGCGATTTTTATTACGATTTGCCGAAAGAGTTTATCGCTCAGACGCCACTTAGTGATAGAACGGGTTCAAAATTATTGGTTTTGGATAAAGAAACTGGAGAAATAGAACATAAACATTTTTATGATATTTGTGATTATTTTGAAAGTGGTGATTGTTTAGTTATAAACGATACAAAAGTTTTACCAGCTAGAATTTTCGGAGTGAAAAAATCTGGAACAGCAGTTATTGAATTATTATTGTTAAAGAGATTAGATGATAATAGATGGGAAACATTAGTTAAACCTGGTAAAAGAGCTAAAGAAGGCATTGAAATAGTCTTCAAAGAAGGTCTTTTAGAAGGCGTAATCACTGAAGTTTTAGATAATGGTAATAGAATTATTGAGTTTAAATATGAAGGTGTTTTCGAAGAAATATTGGATGAATTAGGTGAAATGCCATTACCTCCATACATACATGAGAAGTTAGAAAATCAAAATAGATATCAAACAGTATTTGCAAAAAATGCAGGGTCAGCGGCAGCTCCCACTGCCGGATTACATTTTACTGATGAAATATTTGAAAAATTAAGAGCTAAGGGTGTAAAAATTGCTAGGCTTACGTTACATGTTGGATTAGGAACTTTTAGACCTGTAAAAGAAGAATATATTAGTGAACATGAAATGCATTCTGAATATTATGATATATCTGAAGAAGCAGCTGATATTATTAACAATACTAAGCGAGATGGTGGTAAAGTTATAGCTGTTGGAACAACATCAACTAGAACTTTGGAAACTGTTGGAAACGATGATGGCAGTGTTGATGCTTCAAGTGGATGGACTGATATTTTTATCTATCCGGGTGTTGATTTAAAAGTAATTGATAGATTGATTACAAACTTCCATTTGCCAGAGTCTACATTGCTGATGCTAGTAAGTGCAATGGCAGGAAAAGAAAGTGTTTTTAATGCATATGAAGAAGCTAAAAATAATGATTATAGATTTTTTAGTTTTGGCGATGCTATGTTTATAAAGTAGGTGAATTATGTTTAATTTTGAATTATTAAAGGAATCTTCTGAATGCAAGGCTAGAAGAGGACATATACATACAAATCATGGAGATATTGAAACACCAATATTTATGCCAGTTGGAACAAAAGCAACGGTAAAAAGTATGACTCCAGAAGAATTAAAAGAAATAGAGGCTCAAATTATTTTATCGAATACATATCATTTGTATCTTAGACCAGGTCATGATTTGGTAAAAGAAGCTGGTGGTTTGCATAAATTTATGCATTGGGATGGACCTATCTTAACTGATAGTGGTGGATTTCAAGTATTTAGTTTGAGTAAAATTAGAAAGATAAAAGAAGAAGGTGTAGAGTTTAGATCTCATATAGACGGTTCTAAACATTTCATAAGCCCAGAAAAATCAATGGAAATACAAAATTGTTTAGGTTCTGACATTATGATGGCTTTCGATGAATGTGTTCCTTATCCTGCTACTTATGATTATACGAAGCAGAGTTTAGATAGAACAATTAGATGGGCAGAAAGATGTAAAGATTATCACACTAATACTGAGAATCAAGCTTTATTTGGTATTATTCAAGGTGGTATGTATAAAGATTTAAGACAGGAATCTATCGATAAAATGATTGAATTAGATTTTCCTGGATATGCCGTAGGTGGACTTAGTGTAGGTGAACCAAAAGATATCATGATTGAAATGTTGGAATTCACTGTAGAAAAAATGCCTAAGGATAAACCTAGATATCTAATGGGAGTTGGAAGTCCAGATTATTTATTTGAAGCTGTAGAAAGTGGTATAGATATGTGTGATTGCGTTTTACCTACTAGGATGGCAAGAAATGGTGGATTTATGACTAGTCATGGACAAGTTACTATAAAAAATGCTAAGTACAGACATGATTTTTCACCAATTGATGATGAGTGTGATTGTTACTGTTGTAAGAATTATTCAAAAGCTTATTTGAGACACTTATTCAAGGAAAATGAAATTTTAGGAGCAAGATTAGCTTCTATACATAATTTGCATTTTCTACTTAAATTGATGAAGGACATCAGAAAAAGCATTGATGGTGATTATTTTATGGAGTTCAAGAAAGAATTCTATTTAAAATATGGATATACAAAATAATTAGGAGGAAATTAAATGAATTTATTTGCATTAAC
>Ga0193963_1000732_pt1 | contig 16940 bp, 14 predicted proteins | sample FB_6_MG_FD_140359 | JGI IMG/M metagenome (GOLD analysis project Ga0193963, IMG submission 140359) | Microbial mat bacterial communities from the Broadkill River, Lewes, Delaware, United States - FB_6_MG | ecosystem: Environmental > Aquatic > Freshwater > River > Microbial mats | place: USA...
AAATAATCATTCCGCTTGATAAAAATACATATGACTGTCCCAAATTGAAAGCATTGGGGCTATTGATATATACCTCTTTTATCCAGGTTGATTTTTGGAACATTTTATTCTGATATTGTGCCTAATGGAACAAAAAATCATTGCTCATCATCGTTGCCGGTTTCAGGGTAAACCATTTTTCCGGTCATGGACAAGTCGTATCCCCCCAGATCATCGGCAGTTCTTTGAATCACCTTACCTTTGAGCATGGCCAGAAACAATTGGATACCCTGGTCAAAAAAATTGTTTTTATTGACAAAAAGGTCAAAACGCTCCCAGCACAGAGAAATGAAATCCAAGCCAAGAAGATTGGCCACGGATCTGATGCCCGGCGCGGCTTGGGCGTTTCCATTAAGTATGGCCAGGCCCGCATCCATATGCCGGGAGACACAAGTCTCATATCCGTTAATGGTCTCAGTATCTATGCCAGACCGGTTTAATTCCCGGTCCAAAAGCTGCCGGGTCCCGGTACCCAGACGGCGATTAACCATGGTCAGGCCCTTACGGGAAAGATCTTTTAGGGATGAAAGCCCCAGGGGATTATCTTTTTGAATAATCAGGCCCTGCTCTCGATAACACAGATTGACAACCGCCGGGGCAATGTCTTTATCCTTGAACGGCACACCGGTATCGCTGTTTTCATCTGCCGACGGACAGCAGGCAATGTGGCACAAATTTTTTCTTAGGGCCTTGAGTCCTGCCAGGCTGCCGGCCAGGCCGGACAGGGCCATGTGTTCCCTGTGTTTCAAGTTGAATGTACAGACCAGGGTATCCAGCAGCAAATCGTCGGCGCCGGATATGAGAACCAGTCCGTGATACGGGGGAAGCGTTGCCTGTTCCGGGAAGTTCCGGGTGCCGTTTTCAACCCATTGGCGGACAAGCTCAATGGGAAACAGCCATTTTCCCGTCACTTTAGAAGCCGGCAGGCCCTTGTCAGCGATGAGGGCATAGATCATTTTCTCATTTACATTAAGATATTTTGCCACCTGTCGCGTGGTAAGCATTTCGTCCATGTTGTGATGCCTTTGGGATAACTATTTATATTTGATCTGCCAATGCCGCAGCAATATCTGCTGCCACCTGGCCCGGCTGGTTTTGACCACACGTTATTTTGATATCGCAGAATTTATCGTACAAGGGCGTTCTTTCTTTGTAAAGCGAATCAATGCTGTTGCTTGGGTCAATGGCAACCCCCCGGGATTCAATATCGGAGAGCCGGGTCAGCAGGGTGGACAGATCTACATGCAGATAGATGACCGTGGCAATTTTTTTCAGATGGCGCATGGCCTGTTCCCGGTAGATGACTGAACCGCCGGTGGAAATGACCCGGCGTTGGCCGCCAAGGCCGAGCAGATGGCCAGCCTCAATGTCCAAAAAGCCCTGAAGCCCCTTTTTTTTAATAATCTGGGCAAGGCTCATGTTTTCCTTTGTCTGGATCACAATATCCGTATCCAGAAAATCATATCCAAGCTGTTTTGCCAAAAGCACCCCCACGGTACTTTTTCCAACAGCCGGCATGCCTATTAACGCAAGGTTCAAGTCTTGGGACATCACTTTTTTTCTTTGTTTAATACTGTTGCTCACGGGTGAATAATTCAAAGATAATGGGGTTGTTTATATCAAAAAAAACCTTTCTTTTCAATATCGGCCCGTCTCTTTTGGTTTCTTCACAGTCCGTAAAATTAAAAAAACAACCCATTGACAAAACCATTACATTTAATTAAACATGTTTTTATATTAAACATGTTTAATTAAATGTAATGGAGGCGTCCATGAATCGAAAACAAGCGTTTAAAAAGGAGACACGGCGGCGAATTCTTCAAGCGGCCAGGAAACTGTTTCTTGAAGAAGATTTCAGCCGGTGCACAATGCGGCGGGTTGCGGCAGAAGCCGGGGTTTCCGCGGCGTCTGTTGTTGTTCATTTTAAAAATAAAACCGCGCTCATGGAAGCTGCCCTGGCCGAGGAGATCGGACGGACCTGGGAGGGTGCGTTAAAAACCATGCCCGCCAAAGGTCCCATAGCCAGGCGTATAAAACATATATGGCTGACCATGTTCATCTTTTATGATGGAAACAGAAATTTATACCGTGAGTTGCTCAGCAGCACGGTGTTGAAAGTTGAAGAGGATACCCCTGCCCTTCGCAAGGATATTGATAACTTTCTCAACCTTCTTGTAACCATGGTTGAAGATGAGAAAACAGCGGGCAGGATGGACGAAGCCGTGGACAGCAGGATTCTGTCCATGTCGCTTTTTTCACAGTATTTTGGTGTGGAAATTATGTTTTTCCGGGATCCGGCCATTACCCCTGAAACGGCAGCAGAAATGGCGGAAACAATGAATCAACAGACACTTACCGGCCTTGAGATCAATTAAAAATTGCAGTGACACAAAACACATAAAGGAACAATCCATGGCTATGATTCATAATAAACTGGAGTCTTTCTTTGAAGCCATTGCAAAATGGGTTTACGCACATGGCATTCTAACCCTATGCGCGATATTCCTGGTGTCGATTATGCTTGCGGCCCAATTGCCCAGGCTGACCATGGACACCCGGGATCAAAGCTTCTTCCACCCGGATGATCCCACGTTGGTGGCCTATGACCAGTTCCGGTATGAGTTTGGCCAGGACGACATCTTCTTCATTGCCATGAAGCCTGAAAACGGGTTGACCCCGGCGTTTTTCAAGACAATGGGCCGGCTTCACAGGGAACTGGAAGAAAACGTCCCCTACCTGGACGAAGTGGACAGCCTGATCAACGGACGGATTGTCCGGGCGGACAACGACACCCTCATTGTGGAGGATCTGATCCCCCACCCCCCTGAAACCCTGGACGAAAATAAGCGTATTATAAAACTGATCAACCATTATCCCCTTTATGAAAACTTTCTGGTTTCAGGGGACCGCACCCTGGCAATGATCATGGTCAAAGCCCAGGCCTTTGTACAACCGGCCCAGGAGGATCTCTTGACCGGATTTGAGCCGGAGAGCACCCCAGACGTTCCAAATGCGGCCCAGTACCTGGACAATGAACAAAATGTTGAAATCAATGACCGGATTCATGACATCGTTGATAAATATCGCGGCCCGGGCATTGAATTTTTCTTTGCAGGCACCCCGGTCTTTGCGGCTGAACTCCAGCGGGGGCTTGAAAAAGATCTGGGCCTGATGATTCCCCTGTCTTTCCTGCTGATCATTATATTTTTAGCCATCCTCTTCAGGCGGATTTCGGGTGTGGTATACCCTGTGATCATTGTGCTGCTTTCACTGACTTCTTCCCTGGGGCTTATGGCGATCTGGGGGATTCCCATCTCCAATGCCATCATGATTCTGCCCACCTTTTTAATTGTTGTGGGTGTCGGGGATGCCGTACACATCCTCACCATTTTTTACCGCAATCTTCAAAAGGATACGGGTCATAAACCAGACAAAAAAGCGGCCATCATAAAAGCTGTGGGCTATTCCGGATTGCCGATCCTGATGACCAGCCTGACGACCGCCTGCGGGCTGTTATCCTTTGTCTGGGCCGATGTGGCCATCATCTCCCACCTTGGATATATTGCACCGGCAGGGGTCATGATTGCATTTTTATATACGCTTTTTTTACTGCCGGCCCTGGTTGCCGTATTGCCCATAAAAACAAAGCAGATGCCGCCCCAGGGCAAACGGCCCATTGCGGACCGGATATTTGACGGCATTACCGGGACCGCAACAAGCAGGCCCCTGGTGATTACGGCAATATGGGGTATTTTATTTTTACTAGCCGCAATGGCCGTGCCCAGCGTCCGGTTTTCCCATAACGCCATGACCTGGCTGCCCCACGATTCCACAGCCCAGGTGGGCACACGGCTGATGGACCGGAAAAACGGGGGCACTGTCATGCTGGAAATCATCATTGATTCCGGCCGGGAAAACGGAACCCACGACCCGGACCTTCTTTTGCGCATGGATCAAGCCGGAAAAATGATCCCAACGATCTGCGAACACAATATCAGGGCCGGCAAGGTGGTTTCCATGGTCGATGTGCTCAAGGAGACCAACCGGGCCCTGAACGGGGATGCGGATGTTGCCTACACCGTGCCGGACACCCGGCAGCTGGCAGCCCAGGAGTTGATCCTGTTTGAATCCAGCGGCAGTAATGACCTGGCCGAACTTACGGACGGTACACATCAAAAGGCGCGCATGTCTGTTCTGGCACCCTTTACCGATTCAATCCTTTACAAGGACTATATCGAAAAAATAAAAGCCTACCTGGCCCGTCAATTCCCCCATGAAACCGTCACCCTCACAGGCCACATGGCGCTGTTCATCGGCATCACAAAGATGTTTATCACCAGCATGGCCAAAAGCTACCTGTTTGCCATTGTGGCCATTACCCTCATGATGATGGTAATGATGGGTAATTTTAAAATCGGTTTGATGAGCATGGTTGCAAATATTGTCCCTGTTGTGATGATTTTCGGGGTCATGGGGTTTGCCCGCATCCCCATAGACATGATGACCATTCTTATAGGCAGTATTGTCCTAGGCCTGGTGGTGGATGACACCATCCATTTTCTGCACCATTTCAGAAGGGCCTATTATATGAGTGGGTGCGTTGAAACTGCGGTTAAAGAGACCCTTCACAATACCGGCCGGGCACTTATGATTACAAGCATTGTGCTTTGCGGAGGATTCTTCATTTATACCACTGCCTATCTGTCCTGCTATGTCCGGTTCGGCATAATCACCGGCAGCGCCGTCCTGTTTGCCCTGGCTACGGACCTGGTTCTTTTGCCGGCACTTCTGACGCTGGTTTATAAACGGCGGGAATCGGTACTCAAATTTGTCGCCAAAGGGACGGAGCAAAACCAAATTGAAATATAAAACCTGGAGAAAATAAAATGAAAAACCCCAAAATAAATCGTTGGTCCCGGCAGGGATTATTTACCTTGGTTCTGTTGTTATTGGGCACGGCTTTGGCATTGGCAGAGGATCCCGACGCACGAAAAATCATGGAACAGGTGGATGCCAGGGACACCGGAGACAACCGAATTGCCCAAATGGAAATGATCCTGACCGACAGGAACGGCGGCAGGCGGATTCGAAAGATCCAGGCATTTACCAAGGACAAGGGGCCCGATACCATGTCCCTGATGTTTTTCCTTTCTCCGGCGGATGTAAATAAAACCGCCTTTTTAAACATTGATTATGATGACCCGGAACATGACGATGATCAATGGCTCTATCTGCCGGCATTGAGAAAAACCAAACGCATTGCATCTGCGGATAAAAGCGGCAGTTTCATGGGCTCGGACCTGAACTACTCGGACATGACCGACCGGGAACTGACCGACTATGATTATCGTTTTTACGAAAAAGGCCGGGAACAGGTGTTTGACGGTATCAAAACCTGGGCCATATGGGCCGTTCCCAGATCAAACAAGGTCATCAAAGAGACCGGATACGACAAGGAGCTCCTGTTTGTCCGCCAGGACAACGACGTGGTGATCCGGTCCATCAGCTGGGTGGAAAACAGCCCTGATCTGAAATACATGATGGTCCGTCAACTGGACAAAATTGACGGCATATGGGTATCCACACACCTTCATATCACCCGGAAGAAAGGAAAACAGATCATCCATAAAACAGACCTGACCCTGGACGGGGTTAAGTTTAACCAGGACCTGGATGGGGGGCTGTTTTCCGTCCGGCAGATGGAAAAAGGCATTTAGGGCTTAATTTATAAGAGCCTGTTTAAAAATTAGGGGATCGAAGCGAAATCTCATTCTCATGGGATTACAGCCGATTCATCTATTTTTAAACAGGCTCTAAGGGGGCTGCCGATATGAGATCACTTGTCTTTCAGATGCCGCGGCCCCTTATTGATGGTCAAAAAATGATAGTCAAGATCAGGCAATTGTCTTTAAAAGGGCTGACCCGGGTCATCGCTGTCATGATACTTTCCGGACCCCTGTGTTCACCGGCCCTGGCCCATGATGGATCAGATGCACTGCTTGACGGATTTGATGAAGTGACTCCCGTTTCAGAAGAGAGCCTTTTGGACGGATTTGAGGATCTTAACACAACGGAAGATGAGAATACCGGGGATGCATTACCCCATGACGATGACCATGCCCCCCAACTCTTTCGCCTGACAGGGCATATTAAAACAGCCGGTGCTTATAAATTCTCCCATGATGCCCCGATTCGGGAAGACACTGACTGGCAGGGCGTTTCAAGCCTGAAGACGGAAATGCTGCTGGAACTTGAAATTAAACCGCCAGACAGGTGGTCTATATTTAACTGGTCAGTATTTGCCAGCGGCCTTGCCGGGTATGATGTCATCTACACAGTCAAAGGGCGTGAAAATTATACGGATGAGGTCCTGGAGGCCTACGAAACCCAGACGGAATTACGCGAACTTTATCTTCAGGCAAGCCCTGCAAGGCAGCTGGACATCAAAACCGGCCGCCAGATCGTTGTATGGGGGACATCCGATTATATCCGGGTGGTGGATATTCTAAATCCCCTTGATCTTAAGAATCCAGGCACCACGGACATTGAAGACCTTCGCCTGCCGGTGGCCATGACCAGAATCGACTACTATTGGGGACCTTTTAATCTATCGGGTCTCATGATCCATGAAGTCCGGTTCAATGACACACCGCCTTACGGGTCCGGCTTTTATCCCTCGTCCCAGGCCCCGGCCCGGAAAGAGACACCGGATTCCGACTTAAAAAACAGCCAGTTTGCACTGGCGCTGACGGGCCGGTTCCCGGGTTGGGATGTGGGGCTGTACTGGGCAGATATTTACCATCCGGACACCTATATTGAAAACGAATCAGATGGTATTACGCCTGTCCCGGTACAAAAACATGAACGGGTAAACATGTTCGGGGCATCATCGACCCTGGTAAAAGGAAACTGGATTATCAAAGCCGAATCAGCGTATTGGGACGGACTGAAATACACCAATACACCCAGTGACAGATTCTCCCGGCTGGACGTCATGGCAGGGTTTGAATACAGTGGTTTCACTGACACCCGAATCACTCTGGAACTGGTCAACCAGCATCTGTTTAAATATAAAAAAAAACTGAAAAATGCTCCCGTCGGCGTTAATGAAGATCAGCTTCAATCGGTCATATGCATTGAAAAAGATTTTATGCATGAGACCCTGACCCTGACCTTTTTAGCCGCAGGATATGGGGAAACGTGGCAGGGCGGTGCCTACCAGCGGGTGTCAGCAGAATATGACATGTCAGACAGCGTTACAGTAAAGGCAGGCGTTGTGTTTTACCAGTCCGGGGAGCTGCCTATGTTCAATGACATTGGAGGAAATGATCAAATTTTCCTTGAGTTAAAATTCAATTTTTGAATTAACTTCTTTACGAATTATTTCGGGTAATGGTATGAAATATAAATTCAACTACTGGCAGAATGCTGCCCGCCTGAAAGGCGGGGGGAGTTTAACCTTTTACAGAAACAATAAAGATTTGCCCCCACTTCCACCATCACTTAATTTGCCGGATTATTAAAAAGCCCCTCCTGATAAGGAAGGGCTTGATTCTATTGGTGAGTAAACTATCTTCAGATCTCGAAGCGACCGTTGTTCATCACCTTGGTCCAGGCCTTGACGAAATCGTCGATGAACTTCTTCTCGCCATCCTCAGAGGCATAGGCTTCAGCGACTGCCCTGAGTTCAGAATTGGAACCAAATACCAGGTCTACTGGTGTCGCTGTCCATTTCAGCGTACCGTTGATACGGTCATGCCCCTCGTACACGCCTTCTTTCTTCGATGGTGTCCACGTGGTAGACATGTCGAGCAGGTTGGTGAAGAAGTCGTTGCTCAGCTGTCCAGGCTTGTCGGTAAACACACCATGCTTCAAGCCGCCGGCATTCGCACCCATTGCCCGCATACCACCGACCAGTGCGGTCATCTCCGGTACTGTCAGAGTCAACAGGTCGGCCTTCTCGACCAGCATGTCAGCAGGAGAACCGTAAGCACCGTCGTTGTAGTAGTTACGGAAGGCATCTGCCTTCGGCTCCAGTACGGCGAACGAATTCACGTCGGTCATCTCCTGTGTAGCGTCACCACGACCCGGTTTGAATGGAACCTTGACCTCGTGACCTGCATCTTTTGCCGCCTTCTCGATCGCAGCAGCACCACCGAGCACGATCAGATCAGCGATGGAGACCTTGGTACCGGAATTTTTTTGGACTTCTTCAAGTGTCTTCAGCACGCGGGCCAGTTCTTTCGGGTCGTTGGCGTCCCAGTCCTTCTGTGGATTAAGTCTGACACGTGCACCATTGGAGCCACCGCGCATATCTGAGCCGCGGTAAGTAGAAGCTGATGCCCATGCCGCTCTGACCAGTTCAGGTACTGTCAAGCCGGATTTCAGAATCTTCGCTTTCAAATCTTCTGCTTCTGTGGTGCTTATCTTGTAATCGGAACCAGGAACCGGATCCTGCCAAATAAATACCTCTTCTGGAATCTCACTGCCCAGGTAGCGGGCACGCGGACCCAGATCACGATGCGTCAGCTTGAACCATGCCTTGGCAAAAGCCTGGTCGAACTCTTCCGGGTTCTCAAGAAAACGCTCGGCGATCTTGCGGAAACCGGGGTCTTCCTTCAGAGCGAGGTCAGTCGTGAGCATGACAGGCGGGTTACCTTTACCTTTGACGTGGGCATCAGGTACGGCTGTATGTGCACTTTCATCTGTCGGTATCCACACGGTAGCGCCAGCAGGAGTAACATGCTTCTGCCACTCGAATGAGAACAGATTACTAAGAAACAGGTTAGACCATGTGGTAGGCGTTTGGGTCCAGGCACCTTCCAGGCCGCTGGTTATGGTGTCTTCAGCATTGCCTTTACCACACTTGTTCTTCCACCCCAGTCCCTGCTCTTCGATAGAGGCGGCGGCAGGCTCTGGGCCTACACAATCAGCTTTCACTGCACCGTGGTTCTTGCCAAGGGTGTGCCCACCGGCGATCAACGCTACGGTCTCCTCATCATTCATCGCCATTCGGCCGAATGATTCTCGTATGTCTTTGGCAGCAGAGACCGGATCGAGATTACCGCTTGGGCCTTCCGGGTTCACATAGATTAGGCCCATCTGCAATGCAGCTAAAGGTTTTTGGAGTTCGCCGTCCTTACTGTAACGCTTGTCGTTACCAAGCATTTTGGTCTCGGGGCCCCAATACACGAGGTCTGATTCCCAGTCGTCCACTCGGCCGCCAGCGAAGCCCAGGGTTTCGAAACCCATTGATTCCAGCGCGACGTTACCGGTTAGTATCATCAGGTCTGCCCAGGATACATTACGCCCGTATTTCTGTTTGATCGGCCACAACAGGCGGCGCGCCTTGTCCAGGCTGGCATTATCAGGCCAACTGTTAAGCGGTTCGAATCGTTGCTGGGCTCCATCGGCACCGCCGCGTCCGTCATGTACGCGGTAGGTTCCTGCGCTATGCCAAGCCATCCTGATCATCAAACCACCATAGTGGCCCCAGTCTGCCGGCCACCAGTCCTGTGACGTGGTTAGTACTTTTTCGATGTCCGCTTTCAGTGCCTTGAGGTCTACGCTATTGAAGGCCTTGGCGTAGTCGAAGTCATCACCGTACGGATTGGAATTGCTATCGTGGTCACGTAGCGGGCCGATATCCACTTGATCCGGCCACCAAAAGCTATTTGACTTGGCTTTTCCACTGAACATATTCTCCGATTGTGCCGCCGGCGCAATCGCGATCACTATGGCCGCGACGAGTAGCATGGTTTTCTTGAGCATTACTTCCTCCTAAGTTTTGTTGGTTGGGTATCTTGTTGTTGCTAAAAGTTTCTGATTATAACGGATTTGGGGGAGGCCATTGATTCGGCTTTCTGGTCTTTCCCTATTTTTCAGGCTTCTTGGCCCCTTGGACATGAATTCTCTGTCCTATTTTGATCACAATTTGAGGGCAAGATATAAAACGCATTATAGTAAATTCAAACAGTTAAGTTTGGCCCCCCAAATCCGTTATAATCAAAATTTTTTTAATTGCGGCGCTGTGCGCTGATCAGACAAACAATAGTTTGCTTGATCTGTGTGCAGTGACCGGTCCAATCCTTGTGGAACGCCCGGCATGGGCGCGAACTTAATGGGGTCCCCCCCCCGATACGTGAATCCTGTTGATGCATATAGCATTAGCAGAAATACTAAGCGAAAACAAGGGCGGAACCGCGAGGACCGTCTAAAGAAAGTTGAAGCAATTCCGGGGACACAATTCCGGGGACACGATATAAAAATATTGACAATACAAGTATAATTTGCAATACATTTCAGTATGGCAAGATTAGCAAGAGTCGTGGCCCCGGGTTATCCGCACCACATCACGCAGAGGGGTAACCGCAGGCAGCAGACATTCTTTTCAGATGAAGATTATCAAACCTATATCGATCTGATGGCTGAATGGTGCGCACATTTCAATGTAGAAATCTGGAGTTACTGCCTGATGCCCAATCATACCCACCTGATTGCAGTCCCCGCAACATCCCAGGGCCTTGCCTCCGCCATAGGCGAAGCCCATAGAAGATATGCAAGGATGGTGAATTTCAGGGAAGGCTGGCGGGGGTATTTTTGGCAGGGGCGATTTGCCTCTTTTATTCTGGACGAGCATCACCTGCTTGCCGCTGCCAGATATATCGAACAAAATCCCGTTCGAGCCGGATTGGTTAAAAGGGCGGAAGAATATCAATGGAGTTCCTGCAGGGCACATCTAAACCTTGTTGAGGACCCTCTTATCAAAGCAAAGCCCTTATTAACGTATGTAGATAAGTGGGATGATTTTATAAATCTTCCGGTTGAACCCAATGAAAGGGATGCACTGCAAAAGCATGAGAGAACCGGGCGTCCCCTTGGTGGAGATGGTTTTATCAGCCGACTTGAAGCCGAAACCGGCAGGGTTCTAAAAAAAAGGAAGACCGGCCCCAAAGGGCCAAGGGAAAAATCATAATTTGAGATCGTGTCCCTCGAATGAAGGTGAAATTCGCTCCGGACATCTCGTGTACGTCCGCGACGTTCGCAAGACCCGGCAAGTTAATATAAATTTTTAGGCCCCAAAAGCATTTTTTGTTTTTTCTAACGGCCACGGGCCGTCCCTGGTCTATCTACACCCAGGCTTCGACCCACAACGAAAGTTGAAAGATCGGTGTCGCCGACACAGACTTTCTTAGAAACAGCCATGGGCTGATCTGACGTGCAGCCCACAACGAAGCAAGAAAGTAATTCAGCAACTTAATTGAAGCTTTCTTATAAAAAATAATTCCAAACGTGATTCTAAGGGGAGAGAAAAAAAATGAAAAAAATAATTCATTTGAGCGATTTCCATATCGGTTGTGTGGAAGACGACGGAGCTAATTCACTGAAAGAACATTTTGATGAAACCATCAGCTATTTAACGAATAAAATAGAAAATCCGGAAGACCATATTGTGATTATCACGGGAGATATCGTCCATAACGCGAACCGGGATGATTTTAATCACGCCGCCGAAAAATTCGAAGAATTGAGGGCCAAAGGGTACAAGGTTTACGTCGTACCGGGCAACCATGACTACAGGGTTAAAGAAGAAAAAAGCGGAGACATAGAAAATGAGGCGCAAGCGCGTGATCTTTTCATGGAAACATTTTATGGCGGTGATGGCTCGTTTCCCAAAAAGGACATTATCCATTTTAACGGCCCGGAGGGCCTTGAACAAAAGATCGCGTTGATAGGGCTGGATTCGGACGCGGAACAACTCAAGGGCAGTTATGGAGAACTCGGAGATACTCAGAGAGATGCGCTGGCCGAATGGCTTGAGAAACCCGAAATCCAGGAATGCGATTTCCGGGTGGTTTATCTGCATCATAACCCTTTCGCGCATAGATTGTCCTTGTGGGGCATGAAATTGTTGGATGGAAGGAAATTCAAAAAAGTTTTGAAGAAAAAAAATGTCTCTTTGCTGCTATACGGCCACACCCACTCCATGGCGTTTAAGATAGATAAGAAGAAAATCGGCCTGTCCATTGACGGCGGAACAACCACGGGCAGGAGAGGTAAGAATCAACCTTCGAGAATCATTGATATCGCCGCCATTGATTTTAAAAAAATCGAGGATTATGAAAAGGAGGAAGTCACCGAGATGTATTTTGATTTTATCCGGGAAGACTGGAGAAAATAACATCTTATTGTGCAATGAAATTAATGGCATATGATTCTTAATTCCAACAAAAAACCACACTGAATTTACCAATGATTTTAACGATAAGCGTAAATAAGCGTCGATACTGACGCCTGTAGTACAGGAAGACAGAACAGGATTCGGCCAGCGCCCTGCCGTCCAATATCCGCCGGAATTTTGACGATATGCAACCCAAATGCTTTATCGAGGTCAAAAACGCAATGCGCTCACTTGACAGCCAAAAGCAACGTTTTTGAAAAATCGGGGTACACTTTACTTAACTCTTTGGGATTATGTAAGATGTACCCTAAATTTTTAGCCCCAGCCTTAATCAGTTCTCATTTATGGTTGGATCCGATGCGATGACCGCATCCTGCTGGGTGCAGCGGTTCTGCATTTCATAGGACTCGAAAGTTGAATCCTGTGAAAAACCGAATTCGCTGCTGTCTGATCCTTTTCCTGCATTTGGTTTTGACGGACGGATCTTTTCTTTAATTAAAAACACCAGAAAAAAGACAAGGGTCAGCCCAAGAAAAATCAACAACCCCAGAAGAGAATCTGAAAACGCCATGGTTTAAAAGTCCTCCCATTCTCCGGTTTCTTCATTATACATTTTCAGGGTGCCGTCATCGCCGATTACCGCATCTCCCCGCGTCCGCCATTTTTTAACAACTTTGGCTCCGGCCTTGGCCGTTTCTCCGGCTGCATCCCCTATTTCGTCTGCTCCCGGGGCCGGAAGAGCTTTATCCACAGTTTTGCCGACACCTTTGCTGATTTTATCTAAAATTTCGGCATTTTCCTCCCCTTTAGCAATACTGGGAGCGACTTTATTCAATCCATCCTGCTTCTTTTTTTCTTTATCTTCTTTGCTGTATTTTATTCCGGCTTTAAATGTATCGCTTCCCTTGTCTTTACTGCTGTCTGCCACGACAATCGTAGACAGAAAAAAGACACACAACAGGCCAATTCCAATCAGTCTGACGGCTCTAAACATGAACGCCTCCCCTGAAAATCTATTCGCTTTCGCGGTTTATCTCTTTTAAATCATTTTCCAGCTTCATCAAATCCGACACCTTGGGTCTTGTGAGGCCGGACGCGCTATTTTGAGGTGTGACTTTAGGTGCCACCATCACCCAGCCGGAACTGTCCCACAGATGCGCCTGAAGCCCATAAGGACCATTATATTGAACTTTTCCGATGGCCGTATCCAGGGTCTCTTTTTTTGTGCCGTTAACAGGTTTTCCATTTTTCAGCAGCACTCCGTGACTTCCCTGGGATCTGCTGCCTTTATGGGTGAGATAAACATTCAACTGCCAGTCAGGCGCTTTGTATAGAACATCAGGCGTTCCGGTAAAGGCTCCGGCCTGCTGTTTTCCCGGTCTAAGATGTTGCATCCGGTTATTGTCCGGTAAAAGCTCACCGCCGGAAAAAGCTGAAGATGAGAACACACAACAGAACAGGGCAACGACCGCACTCAGACAAAACTTTAAATTTAATCCTCCCACGCCTGTACTCCTTTTTTTACCGTTTCAATTTAATTCGTAAAGTCAGATCTTCATACTTGGCGAAAATGCAACTTGTTTTACATACAAAATCAATAAATAGCGAAGGAAATAACCACAATTTTATATTGTGTCCCTCAAATTTTTCAGTTTGAAAAATTCTTTTTAAATTGCGTTGTGAAGAGTCGCCTGATATTTTTTCTATGTATAAAGCCTTCTGTGTTATTTTTTTGTGCTTGGGCGTTTGAAAGAACAACTAAACAGAGGCTTTTTTCAGCTCCTAACGGACTGAAATTTTGGTGGTCGATTTCAACACCTTTTTTTAAGGAAAAAATAAACATGAAAAAAATGATTGGTGTAATCCTGATAATCTGCTTGGTACCTATACTGGGTTGTGGAGACGCGAATGAAACTGAAAAACATACGATTGGAAAAAAAATTGATCAAGCAATTGCAACTTCCCAAGAAATGACCGGCCAAGTCGTTGAGACAACAAAGGAAAAAACAACCGTTGCCGCTGAAGTAATGACAAACAAATTAAATGGAATCGTTGATGCGGTCAAAAAAAAGACCGGGGAGATCGTAGAAACTGTAGCAGAAATATCTAAAAAGACTGGGGAGACAGTGGAAAAGAAAACGAGGCAAATCGTTGACACGATTAAAAAGGAAACAGAAGAGACCATGGATTCGGTGAGAGAATAGACAGACACAAACCAAGGACCGCAATTTTGTTCACTTTATTTGACATGCGGTCCTTATTCATTATTCGATAATCAAAATCAGCCCTGGGATGGAATCCTGATGATAAATGCTGCGCCGGATCCTGGTGATGATTCAACCATCAACCGGCCTTTTAAATCTTCAACTATAATGTAATAGGCGATTGACAACCCAAGCCCCTTACCCTTATCAACATCCTTTGTGGTAAAAAAAGGCTCAAAAATTCGTTCCTTAATCTTCTTATCCATACCTGGCCCGTTATCCCTGATTTCCAACTGAACAAAGGTCTTTTCAGCAGAAATCATAAAATCAATCTGCGGGTCCTGTTTTTTTGGATCATCCCATTCGTGCATGGCTGCTGCCGCATTTTTACAAATATTATAAAGTGCCTGTATCATCTTGCTTTCATTGCATCTCACAGGTGGAATATTGGGTGGAATGCTTTTTTTAATACGGATACTCCTAAAATCGTATTTTTTAAGGCCATAATCATGTTTTAACAATTCAATGGTTTTATCAATCAAAGGCTCAATCTCGATGTCAATGTCCCCGGATTGGTTATTTCCCGCAAAAAAAAGCAAGGAGTCTACGATCTTTGACGCATTGGCGCCTGCTTCAAGGATTCTATCGATAATACTTGGAAGCTTCCTTGATTCGGAATATTGACGGATGACGTCCAGTGTTGTACCGATCTCGCCGGCGGCCCGTTCATTTGCCCCCAGGGAGCTTAAAAGTCTACTTTCAAGTAATTGGGTATTTTGAACAATTCCCGCCAAAGGATTATTTATTTCATGTGCCATACCGGCAGCAAGTCCACCAACAGACTTCATTTTTTCAGCCTGGCGAAGCGCTTCCTGCATTTTCACACTGGCAGTCATATCCTGAATCAGAATAACGGATAATCTCTTTTGGCTTTGCATTATAGGGTAAATGGTTATATCACAAAGAAAAATATCATTGTTGATGTGCAAAGGATATTTATCCAAAAATATTTGATCATTGCGGTCAAACATTTCGATAAATCTTTCTTTCTCTTTGGCTATCCCGGGTAACATCTGCCATAATGTCTTTCCTGTCATCTCATTTGTTGTGACTCCGAGCTGATCAGACATGATTTTATTGTTCATAATGACCCTTCCATCCTGCGACACACATACCATCATGAATGGTAAAGAATGCATGATACCATGTTGCAAACTGATCGCGTCGTTTAACTTTAATGCCATCTGGTTGAACTCATGGCCCAATTGTCCAATTATATCTTTGTCCGGAAGCTCAATCTGAATGTCCGTTTCTCCGGCCCCCAATTTTCGTATTACTCGAATCAACCGATTTAAAGGCCGTGATATCGCCACTGAAATCGTGTAGATGCATAAACATCCAATTGCCAAACTAATAAAAAAAATCCAAGTATGCTGTTTTTGATTTGATTTCATTATTGCTTCAACATCTACCATTCCCTGTATGGCCTTCTGGTTAATTATCTGAATAAAACCCAGCACCTCATTAACAGTTTGTTGTTTTATTTTAAGGGCTTCAACGGATAGCTGGGCTGACGTATCTGATGAAGGGTCAGACACCATTTCCTCGTGATAAAGATGGCAGATCCTATGGAACCGAGTCAGGTTTAATATATAATGTTCTACTTGCCTTCTCATCGACAAATCCTGAATCAGGTTAAGTAATTTATTGCCGATTCTGAGACTCTCTTCTATGTTTTTATCAAAGACAGATATCTGCTCCAGATGCCCATGCATTATATCGTCAAATGATAAACGGGCCATTGTCAAAGAGTTAATAATTTGGGCGGATAGATTTACTTCGGCAATTGATGTTTTGGAATTGGCCAGATGGACCTTCATTTTTTTGTGCGTCCCCACCCTGATCAAACCGACAAGAAACAAAACTATCAGTAATAGGGCGATTATTAAGTATTTGGCATGGCTAAATCTGATATACATAAAAGCTCTCCTAGGGGCGAAATTCAAGTATCAACGGTTCAGAAATTTTCCCACCGCCGAACAATGGAACATCAATGTTGGGGGTCTGGCTCGCGGCCGGCTATTTCATATACGGAAACCCCGAATAGAAATTTTTGATCGATACTGAATTTTACACCATCTTCATGGCCGGTATCCAAATACCATCTTCCTCTGACGCGGATATCAGCCGAATACGGATTATCTGCGTTCCCCCCAGATCTGTGGAAAGGTTGTCATCTATGTTCTATTTTATGACAAACCGGTCTTCAGTTTTACTGACCATTATTCCATCCACTTCCATGAACAATGCTACCTTATCCCTGAAAAATGCGGAATATTCTGCGAACATAACGGCTTAGCCTTTGGAACGTGGCTCTGACGCATGGCGGGCAAACCAGTCTGGAAATGCCGTTTTTACCATCTCAAAAATATCGATCAGCAGAGTGGTATGACCATTAATCACCATTGAGCCGGAAATAATGTTTTGTTTCAACGTAGATTCATCAATGTCTAAAA
>Ga0193963_1000733_pt1 | contig 16934 bp, 20 predicted proteins | sample FB_6_MG_FD_140359 | JGI IMG/M metagenome (GOLD analysis project Ga0193963, IMG submission 140359) | Microbial mat bacterial communities from the Broadkill River, Lewes, Delaware, United States - FB_6_MG | ecosystem: Environmental > Aquatic > Freshwater > River > Microbial mats | place: USA...
AATAAAAAAAGAAACTACTAAGTAGTTTCTTTTTTTATGCTTCTTCATCTTCTCATTCTCTAACAATAGACGCTCTTACAACTTTATCTCAATCTTGTTTAAGTTTAGTAAGAATAACTCATTGAGTTACTCTAGATGTTTTTCTAATTCATTTAAGAGTCATTCTTATAGTTTGACCTCATTTTGAAATAAGAATTATATCTGAAGACTTTCTATCTTCTTCACTTAACATATTTGCAGATATTAATTTACCTGTTTTATCAGTAACAGCCATAGCTTTTACTCATGATCATCATCTTTTTTGATTTCTATATTCTTCTATCGAAGTAAGTTTTCACATACCATTTTCAGTAACAATAAAAACGAAATCTTGATCTTCGTGGACAATAGTAACTTCTACAACTTTATCATCTTCTTTCAATTTAATTCATCTTACTCATGAAGCAGCTCTACCCATAGGTCTAACATCATCTTCAGAGAATTGAATAGCTTTACCTTGTTTAGTAGCTATAAAAATAGAATCCTCTCATGTTGTAGTTTTAACCCAACTTAATTCATCTCATTCTTTAACTCATAGAACTTTTAATCCATTTGCTCTAATATTTTTAACTTGATCCATCTCAAGTTTTTTAACAGTACCATTTCTAGTAACAAAGAATAAGAATTTAGATTCTTCTTTTGAAATATCCATTATAGCGGCAACTTCTTCCCCTTTTTGTAATCAAATGAAATTAATTACAGGTTGTCATTTTGCAACTCTATTTGTTTCAGGAATTTCATAAGCTGGAAGTGTAAATACTCTACCTTGAGTTGTAAAGTATAATAAATCACTATGATTTTGAGTTGGAATCATTAATTTGATTTCATCATCAGATTTAGCTCAAGTAGCAACTCATTTACCACCTCTTCTTTGAGTTCTAAAACTATCTGCTTTTAATCTTTTTACATATGAGTTTTTTGTTAAAACTACAAATACTTCCTCATTTGGAATTGTATCTTTAGCATTAAATTCTCAGATTTTATTAGCATTAACTTTAGTTCTTCTTTCATCACCAAATCTTTCTTTTATATCATCTAATTCTTCAATAATTATAGAAACTATTCTTTCAGGTTTAGAAAGAATATCTTTAAGATCTGAGATTATCAATAATTTTTCATTTAATTCATCTTCAATTTTCTTTCTTTCTAATCCAGCAAGTTTATTTAATTTCATTTCTAGAATTGCTTCTGCTTGAATTTGAGAAAAATCAAATTTAGACATTAAATTAGTTCTTGCTTCATCTCTAGTATTAGCAGCTTTAATTGTTTTAATTATTTCATCAATATGATCTAAAGCTTTCTTAAGACCTTCTAAAATATGAGCTCTAGCTTCAGCTATTTTTAATTCATATATAGTTCTTCTTTCAACAACTTCTTTTCTATGATCAACAAAAGCAACTAAAAAATCTTTAAGATTGTATAATCTAGGTTGTCTTCATCTTTCTCATAATCAAATCATATTAAAACCAAAACTTGTTTGTAATGGAGTAAGTTTATATAATTGATTTAATATTTTCTTTGGAAAAGCATCCTTTTTAAGTTCAACAATAACTCTAACTGAGTCTTTATTTGATTCATCTCTAAGATCTGAGATTCAAACAATTTTCTTATCTCTAACTAAATCAGCAATTTTTTCTACAAAATTAGCTTTATTTAAACCATAAGGAAGTTCAGAAATATTTATTATATTTCTTCATTTTTTATTTTGTTCTATATTAGCAACTCATCTAACAGGAACTGATCATCTACCAGTAGAATAAGCAGTTAATATAGCTTCTTTATCATAAATCATTCATCCAGTTGGAAAATCTGGACCAGTGATATATTCCATTAAATCTTCAACTGTTACTTCTTCTGAATTTGGAACTTTTAGTAAAAATTCAATTGCATTAATAAGTTCAGTTAAGTTGTGAGGAGGAATATTTGTTGCCATACCTACAGCAATACCCATTACTCAATTCATAAGTAGGTTAGGTATTCTAGTTGGCATAACTGATGGTTCTTGTTTTGTCGTGTCGAAATTATCTCTGAAATCAACAGTTTCTTTTTCAATATCTGCTAGCATAGCCTCAGCTAATTTAGTCATTTTAGCTTCAGTATATCTGTACGCAGCAGCACTATCTCAATCCATAGATCAAAAATTACCTTGACCATTAACAAGTGGATATCTTAAACTAAAATCTTGTGCCATTCTTACCATAGCTTCATATACAGAACTATCACCATGTGGATGGTAGTTTCAAAGTACATGCCCTACAACAGTTGCAGATTTTCTAAATTTAGCACTTGCTCTTAATCATTGTTCATGCATAGAATACATTATTCTTCTATGTACTGGTTTAAAACCATCTCTAATATCAGGTAGTGCTCTTGATACTATAACACTCATAGCATAGTCAAGATAACAATCTTCCATTTCAGATTTAATACTTCTATGTTCATCTCAATCATAAACAATTGAAGTATCAATTTCTAAACCTGTTTGTTCTTCATTATCATTATTTTCTAAATTAGAATTTTCTTCTAAATTAGTGTTTTCTTTTTCAGACATATTTAAGATTTTTAAGCCATAAAACTTATAATAAATATACTGATTTTAGGCAACTAATCAAGAAAAAAATAGTTTTTTATTACTAAATTTGAGGTCCAAAAAAAAGATGTCTAAACATCTCTTTTTCAATCATAAAAAAATTATGATCACTGTATTATTAACATTAAAATTTTAAGTTTATAATCACAATTAGTTCTCTGAACAGATACTTTCAAGTAAAGGATAATTTTCGTTATACTCTATAGGGCCATTACCATCAAGAGCATCAATTGAAAAAGAAACCTCTTCACAGTTAAAACTGCCTATAGCAAGCAAACCTGAGTCATCATGAATCTGGTACTTCCCTTTAATAGAATTATAATCAAAAACAACTGTTCTATCATCAAGATCAGAATATACTGCTTTTTGTACTCCTGTATCAAAGTCGGGAACTTTGGTATTTTCAAGGTTCGAAACATTACTGGCACAACCAGAAATAACGAACAATGAAATACTTACAAATAACCCTAATTGCTTATTCATAATTTTTACCTCTATTTTTAGTTAATTTAGATTAAGCTTGCGAATTATAATTTGTAATTCAAATATGTCAATAGAGTAATATTATTAATACAATTGAAATAATAAAAATAATTATTAAAATTTATTTAATAACAATAAATAAAATAAATGAAAGCAATAATATTAGCAGCATGAGAATGATCTAGACTAAGACCATTTACAAATACTATACCAAAACCTCTTATAAAAATCTTTTGAAAGAGTATAATTGAGCATAATCTAGAAAATATTTATAAAGAAGTTATTGAAATAACAATAGTTGTTAAATATAAATCAGGATTAATAAAATGAACAATTTGAGACAATTATAAATGAGTTCCTGTAAACTATCACCTACAATCAGATGAGAAATGAACATGAGCTGCAATTAGATGAATTGATACATGACTTGATGTATTAATAATAAATTGAGATTCAATTTTCGATAAAAAAGATCTTAAAAAAATTATAGATTATAATTGATATTGAGTTTTAGTAAAAGAAGTTAGTAGTCCAGAAAAATATTGAATATTTAAAGTTGATTCTGAAGAAAATATAAGAGAAATAATAGAAAAACCTCAAGTCTTTTTATGAAATTTAGCAAATTTATGAGTTTATAAATTTAACTCTAAAATTATAGATTTAGCAAACAATATTCCCCTATCATCTAGGTGAGAATATGAAATAACTGATGCTATTAATGAGTACGTTAAGATCCATCCATTAAAAGCAATTAAGATAAAAAAAGAGTTTATAGATGTATGATATCCATGGGATATTTTAACATCAAATGAACATTTTTTAAACAAATTAACAAAATCAGATATTAAATGAGATGTTGAAAAAGATGTTCATATTAAATGAAATATAATTCTCGAAAAATGAGCAGTACTAAAATCATGAACATATATTGAATGAAATGTTTATATATGAAAAAATAGTATTATATGACCTAATACGTATATAAGATGAAATACTGTTATATGAGAATCATGTAAGATATGAAATGCTGTAGAAGTAAAAAATAGTAGTATATGAGACCATACTAATATAGCTCATTTAAGTTATGTATGAGATTCTATATTATGAAACAACATTAATATTGGTTGATGATTCATTACAGCTAATCTTAGACATGATAAATGAAATATTAGAGTTCCTGTAAAATGAAAATTAGTAGACTCATGATTGTATAAATTATGAATTATAATGTGAGATAATTGTAAAATATGAATAAAATCATATTCTATGCCTTGAAGAGTAATTGAAAATGATAACTTCACTACTCCTGGGACTATAATCAAATAAAAGAATTACAAAAAAAGGTAGAGTTTAAACTCTACCTTTTTTATTTATAAGAATTGATATACAAATAAAAAAACAAACTAAAATTAGTTTGTTTTTTTAAATAGTACTATACAACAGAAACATAAACATCTTTATATTTTCTACCGTCGAATCTAGTCCTTTTCTTTTCAGTAAAAGTAACTGTTCCTTCAGTTGTTGCAAAAAGTGTAAAATCTTTACCTTGAGAAACTCATTCTGCTGGCCAGAATTTATTACCTTTTTGTCTAACTAAGATATTACCAGAAATTGCTTTTTGTCATCCAAAAAGTTTTACTCATAATCTCTTAGCATTACTATCTCTACCATTACTAGTAGATCATTGTGCTTTCTTGTGAGCCATTTTCTATATAATTATGAATTTAAATTAAATTAAGATTTTCTATTCTAAAATAGATTTTTTATTATCTTTTTGCAAATCTAGCAAATGCTTTATTAGCTTCAGCCATTTTGTAAACTTCTAATTTTTTCTTAAATGCAGTACCTGTTTCATTAGCTGCTTCAATTAATTCATTAGCTAAGAATTTAGAAAATGAAGTACCTTTTTTACTTCTAGCTGAATCTATAATCCATTTAGAAGCTAAGAATAATTGTCTTTTAGGTTTAACTTCTTGTGGTACTTGGTATATTGAACCTCATACTCTTTTAGGTCTTACTTCAATTTTAGGAATAATATTTTCTAAAGCTTTATCAAAAATTGCTTTAGGATTTTTTTGTCCTTTAGCTTTGATTTCTTCAAAAGTATCATTCATAATTTTAACAGCAACACTTTTTTTTCAGTCTAACATTACATAGTTAGTAAATTTATCTAACATAGATAATTCTTCATTCATTCTCATTGTTTTCTAACAATTAAAAAATAATAATTAAATAATATGGTTAATTTTTCAGCAATTGTTAAACTTACTCCATATTATTTATGTAAAAAAAGTTCTAGTTTTTTGGTTTTTTAGCACCATATAAAGATCTCCCTTGTTTTCTGTTTTGTACACCTTCACAGTCAAGTACTCATCTAACAACGTGGTATCTTACTCATGGTAAATCTTTTACTCTACCACCTCTGATAGCAACAACAGAATGTTCTTGTAAATTGTGTCATTCACCACCGATATATGCATTTACTTCATATCCATTAGTTAATCTTACTCTAGCAACTTTTCTTAAGGCAGAGTTAGGTTTTTTAGGAGTCATAGTAGTAACTTTAACACATACACCTCTTTTTTGTGGACAACCTCCATCAATTTCAACAATTTTTTTTCTGATTGAGTTTTTGATCACTTGTAAAGCTGGTGATTTACTTTTAACTACAGGAGTCTTTCTTCTTTTTTTAATTAATTGATTTATAGTAGGCATTTCTACGATATTTATAAATTAAATCTAAATTTAGTCATTATCCATTTCATAGGATAATATTTTAACAATGTTTTATTATCTGTATAAAACAGATAATGACTTTATAAAAAGAATTATCTTTTTGACCATTGCATTCCTTTTCTGGCTTTATGTCTACCTGGTTTCTTTCTTTCAACTTTTCTAGCATCTCTTGTTAAGAATCCAGCAGCTTTTAAAACTTTTTTGAATCCTTCATCAAGTACTGATAAGTTTCTAGATAGTCCATGTCTAATTGCTTCAGCTTGAGCTGAAACTCCAGAACCAATTACAGCAACTTCAAAATAATAATTATCTTTTGCTTTACATGCTTTTAATGGAGAATATATAGTATCAAATAAATCAGCTCTGCTGATATATTCAGAAACTTCCTTCCCATTAATAGTATCTTTACCTTTTCCCTCAAATAGTTTTACTTGAGCAGAAGCAGTTTTTCTTTTTCAAATATTATAAGTATATTTATTCGCCATAAATAATTTTTTATTTTATAAGTTCAGGTTTTTGAGCAGTAAACGTATGTTCATCTCAAGTAAATAATTTTAATCTAGATAACATTCCTTTTCTCAATTTATTTTTAGGTAACATTCCAGAAACAGCAAATTCTAATGCTTTAACTGGTTTTTTAGTTAATAAATTTTCTAAAGAAATTTCTTTAAGACCACCAAGGTAACCAGTATGTCTGTAATACATTTTATCAGTCATTTTTTTACCAGTAACTTTAAATTTATCACAGTTAGTTACTACAACGTAGTCTCCATTATCTAAGTGAGGCATAAATGATGCTTTGTTTTTACCTTTAAGTATAACAGCAATTTCAGTTGCTAATCTACCTAAAGTTTTATCAGTTGCATCAACTATATACCATTTTCTTTCATCACCTTTTAATTGTGTTGGAGTAATAGTTTTCATATATTAAATTAAACTAATTAAATTAAACTAATTCTAATTTTACTATTTTTGAATTATCACCATCTCTCATTTTGATAGCAGTAGCTCTAGTAAAACCAGATGTTTTATTTCCTTTATATTTTGGAGCAACATTTTTAAATAATTCTAATGAAGCTTCTTTTGTAAATAGATATTTCATTACATATCTAATTGCGTTCATTTCATCTTTTGTATTTACAACATTGATTAATTTATCAATCATTGGTACTATTAATTTAACTTTTTTATCAGTTGTTTTAACAGATTTATGTAAGAAAAAAGATGTTAATAAGTTTCTTTGCATAGCATCTCTATGTGCAAAACTTTTATTATTGAACTTTAAGTTTTTTCTAACTCTATGTCTCATTTTTTTATAATAATTATAAATTAGATTTTTTAGTCATCACCTAAAAGCTTTAAACCTCTTTCAGCAAGAGCAGCTCTAATTTCAGTCATAGCTTTCTTACCAAATCATTTGATAGAAGAAAGTTTAGTTTCTGTACATTTAGTTAATTTTTCAATTGATAAGATATCACCATTTATAAGAGCATTTAATGTTCTTGGAGATAATCCCATAATTTCAATTGGAGTATAAGTTTCTTTTTCAAGTTCTTCTTGTACTTCTTCTTTTTCTCTAGAAATTAATTCTTTTACATTAGAAATGAATTGTCATTCAACTTGTAAAGAATCTTCATTAAAGATTGAGAAGTAAGAGTTTAACATATCTCATGAAAATTTTAATGCATCAACTGGAGATATTGAACCATCTGTAGATACAGTCATTTCTAACGAATCTAGATTTATCATATCACCGAATCTAGCTTTTTCAATGTTATATTTAACATTTAAAACTGGAGAAAAATTAGTATCAACTAATAAAACTTCTACATCTTCTTCTCTTTCTTTTAATTCTTCTTGAGTTAAGTAACCAACTCATTTTTCAATTCTAATTTCAATATCTAATTCAAGACCGTCTTGATCAATTTCAGTTATATATAAATCTTTATTTAAAATTTCTACTCAACCAACAGAAGCTATATCAGCAGCTGTTACTTTTCAAGATTTTGATTTATTTAACTTTAACCATTCAACACCGATTTCGTTTTTAGATAAAACTAAACCTTTTAAGTTAAGTATTATATCAATAATAGAATCTTTAACTCATGGTAGAGTTGAATATTCATGGTTAACTCATTTAACTTTTATTCATGTAATTCTTGTTCATGGAATTGATGATAAAAGTATTCTTCTTAATGAATTTCATAAAGTTACACCATACCCCTTTGGAAGAGGTCATACAGTAAAAGATGAAACATTATTTTCTAGATCTTTTTGTGTAATTTTAGGAACCCCTATTGTATTGTGAATGATGTGCATTTTTTAAATTGATTACAAAAATAACATAAAATAACATTTACTATTTTGAATAGAATTCCACTATTTTTTGAATATCGATAATTTGTTCGAAATCTTCTTTAGTAGGTAATGCTTTAATTGTTATAGTTAATTTCTTAGAATCAACTTCGATCCATTTACATCCTGATACTTTACCTTTATTAGATTTAGAAAGTTCTTCTAATTCTTCTAATAATGATTTGTATAATGGTGATTCTTTTAATTTATCTCTAAGAGCAATCACGTCTCATACTTTAACAGAAATTGATGGAACATCTACTTTAACACCATTTACAGTGAAATGAGCATGACTTACAAATTGTCTAGATTGTATTCTAGTTCTTGCAAAATTTGCTCTGTAAACTACATTATCTAATCTTAATTCAATTAAGCTTAACATTTTTTCTCATGTAGTTCATTCTGCTGTAGATTTTTGAGCTTTTTTAAAATAAGAAACAAATTGTTTTTCTGATAATCAGAACATTCTTTTAGCAAGTTGTTTTTTTCTCAATTGAGTTCAAAATTCACTTGTTTTTCTGCTTCTTAGAGGGGCTCTTTTGGAGTCAGTTAAATCATATTTTTCAGTACCAAATAGATTTACACCTTCTCTTCTACAAAGTTTTTTCTTTGGTCAAGTATACCTCATAGTTAAATTTAAAATTTAAAAATTTAAAAATTGTTTTTTTTAATTCAAAGTAAGTTATTATAGTTTTCTTACTTTTTTCTTTCTACACCCATTGTGTGGAATTGGAGTAATATCAAAAATTGCTTTTAGATCAACTCATCCTGATAGTAATCCTCTAATAGCTTGTTCTCTACCAATACCGATACCTTTAACGTAAACGTCAACTGTTTCGATAGAGTGAAGAGTTTTAGCTCTTTGGATAGCTTGTTCAGCAACTACTTGCGCAGCATATGGAGTAGATTCTCTAGCACCTTTGAAACCAGCAGATCAACCTGATGCCCAAGTTAATACATTACCTTTTTCATCAGTAATACTAACAATAGTATTATTAAACGAAGCATTAATGTGAACTTGACCATGTGGTATTATTTGTCTAGTTTTTTTACTTTTCTTAACTGTAGTTTTAGCCATAATATAAGATAAAATTTAAATGTTATACATATCTAAAGAAATATATTATTTCTTTTTACCAGCAATAGCTGTAGCCTTACCTTTTCTAGTTTTAGCATTTGTTTTAGTATTTTGACCTCTAACTGGAAGTCTTTTTCTATGTCTTTGACCTCTATAACAATTAATTTCTTGTAATCTTTTAATATTACCAGCAACTAATCTTCTAAGATCTCATTCAACAACGTGAGCCTCTTTTATTTCATCCCTGATTTTATCTAAATCAGCTTCTGAAAGAGTTTCAATTTTTGTTGTTTTTTCAATTTTAACTTTTGTTAAAATTTCATTTGCAGCAGTTCTTCCTATACCGTAGATATAAGTTAATGCTATTTCAACGTGTTTACCATTTGGTAAATTTACTCAAGCAATTCTTGCCATAATCTTTGTTATATAATTAAATATAAAATAATATACAAGTGGTTATTAGAAATTAACCTTGTCTTTGTTTGTGTTTAGGATCAACACTACAAATAACTCTAACGATTCATTTTCTTCTAACAACTTTACATTTATCGCAAATTGGTTTTGCAGATGCTCTTACTTTCATACTAATAAATTAAGTAATCAATTAAATTATCTGTTATTAAACAGAAAAATTATTTTTGTCTAAAAATTATCCTTCATTTTGTTAGGTCATAAGGAGAAAGCTCAACTAAAACTTTATCTCACTCTATAAGTTTAATAAAGTTATTTCTCATTTTACCACTTAGGTATCATTGGATAATTCATCATCAAAACTCTTCTGGTAATTGAATATCAAATACCAGACCAGGTAGAGCTTTGATTATCATTCATTCTACCTCGATTTTATCTTGTTTGTTTGACATATATATAAGTTATAAGTCAATAAATTACAAAAATGTGCCGGTATTCTATATAAAAAATAACCAAATGCAAATCTTTTTATAGACTTTTTACATTTAGTTACTTTTTAACTTGACTACATGTGATTATATAGTACTTTCTAAAATTTTATTATCAATTACCCTATCATCAATAATTGTTTTTATTTTATTTAATAGTGAAGGATATTTATTGGTTAGTTCTTTAATTGAAAAAGATAGGATTGTTATAAGTTTACAATCTTTAGTCGCAATGGCTGTAGCCATTCTTTTTGAATTATCTCCAAATAAGGCCATTTCTCAAAGAATTTCTTCAGCATCAACTATTCAAAGAACAATTTTATTTCAATTAGACTCTTTATATATTTCAAATTGTCATTCTTTTAATATATACATAGCTGTAGCCTCATCTCATTCTTTAAATAATTTTTCACCTTTAGGTATATCCTTAATCTGACAAAACATACTAAGATTATCTCTTTCAAAATCACTTAATGATTCAATAATTTCTAATCAATCTAATATACTCATTTTATATTAATTAAAGTTTATTTATGTATTTCAGTTTTATAGATTTCTAATTCATCTCATTCTTCTATTCTAACTCATCATACAAATTTAATTCAACATTCAACTGGTCATTCAACTTCTTTAACTTCTAGAGTTCATTGTTTTAATGATTCAATTTTACCGTGTCATACCATTTTTTTCTTTCTAATTACTCTAACATCAGTATTGTTTTCAATTGTAGCTCATTCTGGAACTTTCATTCAAAGAATCATAAATTTCTTTTCAGTAAAAAATATTCCTCAAACCTTAGATCTTCATAAAACTATTTCTACTTCTTTTGGATCTAACATTCATGTAATTATTTTTTCGATTCTTTCTGTAACATGATAAATAATATCACTTGATATGTATTCAACTCCTGCAGAATCTAAAGTTCATTTAGCAGTTGGCAATACTCAAACATTAAATCAAACTAAAATAGCTTCACTTCATTGTCCCATTAATATATCTCATTCTGTAATTGAACCTACTCAACCGTGAATAACAGAAACTGTAGTTTCCTCAGTTGATAACTTTAATAATGAAGCTTTCATTGCCTCTAAAGATCAATTAGTATCAGCTTTAAGTATGATTTTTAATTGTTTTAAGTTTCAAGCTCTAATCTTAGACATCAATAAATCTAAACCTGAAGCTCAAGCTTTCTTTTGCTTATCAAGTATCATTTTATATTCAATAGCTTTTTCTTTTGCTATATCAGCAGAATTAACTACTTGTAAGATATCTCAACCCTCTACTACTTTATCTAATCAAACAATTAGAACTGGTTCACCTGGTTTAGCTAATTTAACTTTTTGATTAACGTAATTTTTTAATATTTTAATTTTTCAGTAAGAATCTTGACAAACTATATTATCACCTGAGTTTACTGTTCATGTATTTATTAAAACAGTAGCAACAGGTCAAAGATTTGTATCTAAATGTGACTCAATAACTGTAGCAATTCAATTTCTATCAGGGTTAGCTTTTAATTCTTGCATTTCTGAAACAAGAAGAATTATTTCTAATAAATCATCTATTCAGAATCCTGAGTGAGCTGATACAGGAACCATAGGAGTGTCTCCACCCCAATCTTCTGGAGTTAAACCATGTTCAGACAATTGACCTTTAACATGATCTGGATTTGCTCATTCTTTATCCATTTTATTAATTGCAACTATAACAGGTATACCTGCTTCTTTTGCATGATTAATTGATTCAATAGTTTGAGGTTTTACTCATTCATCTGCTGCAACAACAAGAATTGCAATATCAGTAGATTTAGCTCATCTAGCTCTCATTATAGTAAAAGCTTCATGTCATGGAGTATCCAAAAATGTTATTCTACCTTGTTCTAATTCAACTTGGTATGCTCAAATACTTTGAGTTATTCAACCTGCTTCTCAAGATGCTATTTTAGCTTTTCTTATATGATCCAATAATGATGTTTTTCAGTGATCAACATGTCACATTATTGAAATAACTGGAGATCTAGGAATTAGTTTTGAAGAATCTTCATCTGCTAAGAACGAAGATATATCTCATGTAACTATATCTTCCACGTTTGCTCAAGATGAATTATCTCTATCAAGTTTTATTTCAAATGCTTCTGCAACAATAGAAGCAGAATCAAAATCAATTTTTGAATTGATATTAACCATCATTCAGTTTTTCATAAACTCTGCCATTAATTTTGGTAAAGCTACTCAGATTTTTTCAGATAATTCTTTTAAGCTTAAAAAATCTCAAATAATTACAGTTTCCCCTTTTCTTTCAGTTAAATTTTGCTTAATGTCTTCAACATTTTTTTCTTCTTTCTTAAATTTTTGCATTTTATTAGATCTAGTAAAAGCTTGTTTATCTTCTCAACCATATCTAAATCTCCCTCTTGTTCTTTTATCAGAAGGTGCTAATTTTGATTTTTTATTTCTATCATCTTCTTTTTTAAAATTTGAAGATCTTGCAGGAGCTTTATTATTAGTAAACTTTGCAGTTGAAGTTGTTGATGCTCATCTAGTTTTAAATTCAGATGTAGATGTTGTTGTAGAATTAGTTGAAGAATTTTGATTATTTCTTGGTGTAGTAGACCTAGTTCAGTTAGCTGGTCTAGCTCAATTAGATGATCTATTTCAATTAGATACTCTATTAGTTCAAGAGTGATTTTTATCTCAAACTCTATTAACAACTGGTTTTCTATCTGATTTTTTATGAACCTCTATTTTTTGAACAAAAGGTTTTTTAGTAGGTTTTTTGTCAGAGTTAAATGACGAATCTTTTTTAACAACAACAGGTTGTTTAGAATTCGCTTTTATATCATCTTTTTTAACAACTTTTGGAGTTGCTTTTTTTACCACTATTTTCTTTTTAGCAACAATTTTAGGTTTTTTAGTAACATCACCATCTTTTTCATTGCTTTTAGCTGAATCTAATTGAGAATAGTAGTCATCTACCTTATTTTTTTGAACCATTAATTTAATATTTTACTGAATAAATAAAGAAAAATCTTTGCAGTAAGATAAGTGTTTTTTGGAAAAAGTCAAAAAATTATAAAAACTTGCAACGAAGCTATTTTTAATTAATCTAGAAAAAATTTAAAACTAAAATTTTGGTTATGATAGATGTAATTAAAGGTATAACTTCTGAATTTTTAAATAATTTCTGAATACAATACGATAATTTAGAAGTTATTAATCAAGAAAAAAATATTTTTCTTATTAAAATTAAAAGCGATGAATCTTGATTATTAATATGACCACACTGAAAAAACATAGATCCCATTAATCATATATTAAAATTAATAATAAAAGGTAATATTGAAGAAAAAGTAAAAATTCACCTTGAGATTAATGATTATATGAAAACAAAAGATGAAAGACTTCAAAGTTTTATAATTTCAAAAATAAAATATGTTGAAAAATCTTGAGTAGATTTAAAGCTACCTTTTTATTCTGCCTACGATAGAAAAAAAATACATTGATTTGTTTCAGAGTATAAAAATGATAACATTTTTACTAAGAGTATTTGAGAATGAAATCAAAGAAGACTTTATATTTGTAAAGCAGAAGAAAAATTAACAATCGATATTGATTGAGACGATATTTAATAAAGAAGCTATGATTAAAAAAATTCTAATTATTATATTTATAATATTTTCATTTTTTATCTTTTATAAAATAAATGAGAAAAATTATATAAAACACAATGAGATTAAGAAAAATCTTATTGATCACCCTGAAAACTTACAAAAAAAAGAATCAGCAATAATAACTTCTTTCTGATTTAAAAATTTTATTGCAGATATATATTGGTTAAAAACTGTACAATATATATGATGAAATGCATATCATAGTCAATACAAAAAATTTTTATTTTCTATATTAGATTTAGTAACAGAACTAAATCCATATTTTGAACATCCATATATAATAGGTCAACTTCTCTTACCATCTTATCAACCACAATATGAGTTCATAACTAAAGATGAACAAAAAATTCATACAATGCAAGCTGTTGAAATTTGAATTAAATGAGTTAATAATTTTTGTGATCCCAATATAGTAGAACTTATAGATAATGAAGATAATTTATATAATATATGGAGTAATGATGAATTTAAAGATCCATGTTTAAATTATAAAATACCATATTATTTAGCTTATACTTATTTTCATTATTTAGATGATCCTGAAAATGCTGCTAAATATTATAAAATATCAAGTGCTGTAAGATCTGCACCAGAATGAGCTAAAGTTATGGCAGCAATAATGCAATGAAAATGATGAAATAGAGAAAAGTCATACTTTATGTTTCTTAGTTTATCAAAATTTGTTGAACCAGATAATGAAATGTGTAATATTTACTCAACAGAACTTGAAAAGTTATGAGTATGAATCTTCTTAAATAAACAAATAACTCTTAATTGAGAATTATTAAAAAGTATTGAAGAAACAAGAAAAAAATTCTTTTCCAATAAAGACACAGAAGAACTATTAAAAGACACACAATGTTCAACTTATATAAATAAATCTATACGTGAGCTAAATTTAAGATATATAGAAGAAAATAATAAAATATACAAAAAAGATACTTGAAAGAATTCATATAATGCTAAAAATTTATTTGAAGAATGATACATAGATTATCTACCAGTTGACTTTCAACAATATGATGATTCAGATTATTGAATAATATATATATTCAATGAAAAAACATGAAATTATGATTACGATATGTCAAGATATTAAAAATAAGCTACTAAATTAGTAGCTTATTTTTTTAACAAAAATTGATATTTAAATAATTATATATATAATCCTGCGGTAAATTCCCTGAATTAGGGTATATTTAATAATTAATTTAACCTTATTTTTATGAAAATAACTAGAAAAGATTTAGATAAATCTATTGTAGAATTAGTAGTTGAAGAAACAGCTGAAAATATTGCAAAACAAAGAAAAAATGCAATTGCATACCTACAAACAAATGCAGAAGTAAAAGGTTTTAGAAAATGAGCTAAAATCCCTGAAGATATTATTATTAGACAATTTTGAGAAGAACACATTAATAAAATGGCTGTAGATAATTCTATAGACAAAATGTATAGAGAATCACTTAAAAAAGAAAAAATAATGCCAGTTGCTCAAGGAGAAATTAAAGAAATTATTTCTGAATCTCCTTTAACAATTAGAATTAATGTTGAAGTATTCCCTACTATAGAAATTGATTCAAAATACAAAAAAATTAACTTAAAAAAGAAAAAAACTACAGTTGCTGCAGCTGAAGTTAAAAAAGCATTAGAAGAAATTGAAACTAAATTTACAAAATTTGAAGAAACTACTTCAAAAGTTTCAAAATTGAAAATGTGAGATAGAGCAACTATTTCAACTCAAGGTTTTGAAGATGGTAAAGAATTAGCAAATACTGCAATGCAAGAATATCCTCTAGTTCTTGGTTCAAATATATTAGTTCCAGGTTTTGAAGAAGAAATTGTTTGAGCTAAAATTGGTGAAAACTTAGAATTCCCAGTTGATTTCCCTAAAGATTACCATAATGCAGATTTTGCTGGTAAAAAAACTACTTTTAAAGTAACTGTAAGTAAAATAGAAAAAGCAGTTAAACCTGAATTTACTGAAGAATTTATCGAACAATTAAGAGGTCAAAAATTAGATTTAGACTGATTTAAAAAACTTATTAAAGAAGAAATAAAAGATACTAAAGATTCAAATGCTAGAATGGAAGAAGAATCAGAATTAATTGATGAACTTCTTAAAATAACTAAAATGGAAATTTGAGAAAACTTATTAAAAAATCAAATTGATAAAGTTTTTGAAGAAATTAAACAAAACATGGGGCAAGATAACATAAAAATGAATGATTATCTAGAAAGCTTAAAAATGTCTGAAGAAGAATATAAAGAACAACATGTTAAAGCTACTGCTTTAAAAAGATTACAAGGTGAATTAATCCTATTTAAACTTCAAGAATTAGAAAAAACTGAAGTAAAAGATAGTGAAATGGAAAAAGAAGTTGAAAAAATTCTTTCTAAATTTCAAGCAGAAGATGTACTTAAAAGATTAAAAGAATTATATGTTCCTTGAACTAAATATTTCGAAGAATTAAGACAAAGAATGGTATATAGAAAACTTATAGACTCTTTCTTTAAAGCAGAAACAAAATAATAAAAAAGAACTCATTAAATGAGTTCTTTTTTATTATCTATTATTTGATCATTTTCTATTTCTAATTCTAGTTCTTCCTCTTTTTCTAGAATAACTGAATTATTTTTAGGTTCTATTTCTTTATTTTCTTTACTATCCAATTCTTTTTTTCTTTCTTCTATAATTTCATGAAATATATCTAAATTATCTTCTATTTCATCATAATATTTTTCATATAATGTTTTACTTGGTCTAATTAACAAGTATATAAAAACACCTAAAGGTGTTAAAAATAAAATAATAAAAACCGAGAACACTTGAAAATATATATTATCTGTTCTTATTGATATATCTTTTATTATCCAAACTAATAGTGCTATCCATATAACAAAAAAGTATACTAAAGCGAATTTAAAAACAAACTCAAATGTAATAGTTTCCCAGAAAGTAAGTAAATATGTATTAAAATTTTCCATTATTATCTTAGGTTATCATTTTTCCATTCTTCAATTTTTTTATGATCTCACGATAATAAAATATTTGGAACTTCTTTTCAATTAAAAATTTCTGGA
>Ga0193963_1000742_pt1 | contig 16870 bp, 16 predicted proteins | sample FB_6_MG_FD_140359 | JGI IMG/M metagenome (GOLD analysis project Ga0193963, IMG submission 140359) | Microbial mat bacterial communities from the Broadkill River, Lewes, Delaware, United States - FB_6_MG | ecosystem: Environmental > Aquatic > Freshwater > River > Microbial mats | place: USA...
CCATTTGGGGCCTGCACCAAAACTGCGAGAACGATTGTTCCGGCGTAAGGGGAATAATCCGCTTGACAGGTGTATGGCATATTGGTAGAGACTTTGCCCCTAATCGTAAGGTAATTCGATTGGCCAACATTGACTTGTTCGCCCATGCTCGACAGGGTGTTACGGAATAGATAATTTACCCACGGGTGATGGCGCCTAACCAGACGTCCGGGATACTATAAGTATGTCTTCGCAAAGGGTAAATTAAAAATACTTAAGGATTTATTTAATGGCACATGCAACTTTATTTATTCAGTGTATTGTGGACGGTATGTATCCGGAAGTGGGGGAGGCCATGGTTCGGCTTTTTCAGCGCCTGGGCATCACCATGGATTATCCGGAAAACCAGACCTGCTGCGGCCAGCCCTCGTTCAACTCCGGGTACCGCAAAGAAGCGGCTAAGGCAGCCAAACACTATATTGAGACCTTTGAGAATGCAGGTACGATTGTCTGCCCCTCGGGCTCTTGTGTTTCCATGATCCGCAACCACTATCCGGAATTATTCGAAGACGAGCCTGGATGGCGAGAGCGGGCTGAACGTGTCGGTAAAAGGACCTTTGAACTCACCGAGTACCTTGTGGATGTTCTGGGTTTTAAAAATACCGGCGCCTATTTTAACGGTAAGGTGACCTACCACGACTCCTGCCACCTCAATCGCTACCTTGGGGTTTCATCACAGCCCCGGGAACTGATCCGCCGGGTGGCGGGTTTAACCTTTGTGGAGATGGAGGCGTCGGATAAATGCTGCGGATTCGGTGGCGCATTTTCAACCAAGTATCCTGATATTTCCACCGCCCTGGTCAAGGAAAAAGTTCAAAATATTCTGGATTCAGGCGCGGATGCCGTGGTTGGCTGCGACATGGGGTGCCTGATGAATATCCAAGGGTATCTCAACCGTCATAATTATCCGGTCAGGGTGATGCACATTGCCCAGCTTCTGGCCGGGGTGAAAGGAGATGCCGCATGAGCGATGAGATTTTAACGGATAAATATGTTGAAAATTCAACCAGGGCCATTGAAGACGACATCCTGCAAGGGGCGCTGGGGAAAATTCAGTCCGGCCTGGCCAAAGCCACCCAGGCATCCTACCGGCAACTGGACGAGGGGCCTGAACTGCGCATGACGGCCCATGATATCCGGGAAAAAACCATCAATAACCTGGATGTGGTCCTCACACAACTGGCTGCCAAGGTTCGTGAAAACGGCGGAAAGGTATATTTTGCCAAAACCGCCGAACAGGCGGTGGCGTATACCCTGGATGTGGCCAGGCAGTTCAAGGTTAAACAGGTGGTTAAAGGCAAATCCATGGTCTCCGAGGAGATCGGCCTGAACCCGGCTCTGGAGGCCCAGGGCATCGAGGTCAATGAAACCGATCTTGGCGAGTATATCATCCAGGTGGCCGGGGAGAAACCGTCCCACATCATCGCCCCTGCCATTCACAAGACAAGGGAACAGGTGGGCAGGCTTTTTGCTGAACATTTAGGCGTTCCCTATACGGATGATCCCCCGGAACTGACCCGGATCGCCAGAAAGGCCCTGCGTGACAAGTTCCTCCAAGCGGATATGGGCATCTCCGGGTGCAATCTTGCCTGTGCGGAAACCGGCCATATGACGGTGGTTTCCAACGAGGGTAACATCCGTATGTCCACCACATTGCCTAGGGTTCATGTGGCCATCATGGGCATGGAGCGGGTGGTGGCTAACCTGGAAGACCACGATATTCTTTTCCGGCTGCTCTCCCGGGGAGCCGCAGCCCAGAAGCTGGGCGGCTGCGTTTCCTACATCGGCGGCCCGGGCGGCCCTGATTTTCCTGACGGTCCGGAGGCGTTTCATCTGGTGATTCTGGATAACGGCAGAAGCCGGATTCTGGCGGATCCCAAATTCAGGGAAATTTTGTACTGTATCCGCTGCTCTGCCTGTTTGAACGCCTGTCCTGTGTACGGAAAAATCGGCGGCCATGCCTATGGCGCCACCTATTGCGGCCCCATTGGTGCCGTGCTCACCCCCCTGATGGTGGGCATGAACAAGGCAAAGGACCTGTGTCTGGGCGAGACGCTGTGCGGCGCATGCCGGCAGGCGTGCTCGGTGAACATTGATCTGCCCCGAATGCTCTTGGAGCTTCGATACCGTCTGGCCTATGGGGACGACGACTGGCAGACAAAACAGGTAAGCCCCCTGGAAAAAACCATTCACCAGGCCTGGGCGTTTCTGGCAGGACACCCCGCACTGTACCGCGCTTTTTTGAAGGCAGGTGCCATGGGGCAGAAAGTTTTTCCAAAATATAGGGGCATGATCCGCAAAATGCCGGGACCAGTTGTCGGATGGACCCGGGACAGGGATATTCAGCCCCTTGCCCATACCCCGTTCCGCGAGCGGTTTAAGACCCTTTCCTCAAAAAAAGTCAGATAGGGAACAATATATGCCGATCCATACCAATGAAACCCAGTTTATTCATGATATCCGTGCCGCTTTAGGCATCCGTGCCAACAATTCTGATGCACGGCAAAAAGAGATTTTTACAGATCCTGCACAACCGCCCGAAGCGCAGCAGATGCTTCTTGATACCATTTGCGCAAGGCAACACAGCGATCGGATGGACCTGCTTGACAGGCTGAGCAGGGAAGCGGTTCCCTTGAACCTTAAGGTCATCCCCATGAAAAATGAGGCTGAGGCCGCCAAAGCCATTGCCGGGCTTGTGGCCGACACCACACCCGAGTGGGGCGACAAAAAAAGTGTGGTACAGTGGGATCACCCCATGATCAAGGCTTTGGCCCTTGACTCGGCACTCAAAGACCAGAATGTGCCGGTGTATACGGCGGCCTTTGACGGCAGTGAGACAAGCCACAATCAAAAAAACTTAAAACGGGACCAAATCCGGGAACAGGTCACAGCCTCATATATCGGTGTGACATCTGCCGATTTCTGCCTGGCCGATACCGCCACCCTGGTGATGCGTTCCCGTCCGGCCGAGGCCCGGTCTGTTTCGCTTCTGCCCTCCATCCACGTGGCTGTAATCAGAAAAGAGCAGATTCTGTCTGACATGAAAGAACTTTATGCTTTGCTTAAATTTGATCCGGACACCCGGGGAAAAGGACTTCCCCATCACATGGTCATGATTTCAGGTCCCAGCAAGACCGCAGATATTGAGCTTGTGATGGTGCACGGTGCCCATGGCCCACGCGCCCTTTATCTCTACGTGATCACCGGAGAATAAGGGATTTTGAAAAAATAAATGCCACAAGCAAGATGCGGGCTTTTTTGTAAATTAGATTTTTTTCTTTTCCCAATAAAGAAAGATTCCGTTGACATCTTTGGCTGGCTTAGTTTATTCGGCACTTGTTTTTTGGGGTGTAATGTTTTTTTTATCACTGTAGCGTATAAAGGGGATGTCTGTGGCGTTAAAACCGACCATTTATAAATTGAAAATCACATTGGCTGATATCGATCAGAGTCATTATGACAGTCTTAATCTGACCATTGCTCAACATCCTTCTGAAACCCTTGAACGAATGATGGCGCGAGTTCTGGCGTTTTGCATGAATGCCAGGGAACCGTTATCGTTTACCAAAGGACTCTCTTCGGTTGAAGAACCCGATATCTGGGCGCACACATTGGATGATAGGATATCGTTATGGATTGATATCGGGGAGCCGACCTTTGATAGAATCAAAAAAGCAGTCCGGCTTTCACCATGTGTCAAGGTCTATTCGTTTAACTTAAAATCAGATAGTTGGTGGGGCAAAGAACAGGAAAAATTTAATGATTTGAAGGTATCTGTTTTTCAGTTTCACTGGAAAAGCATTCAGGCATTGGCTGGGCTGGTGAAGCGAACCATGAATTTTTCGGTTACGATTTCAGACGGCATGGTTTATATTTCTGCTGAAAATGGTGATTGCGAGGTGCCATGGGTGCCATTGCAGTCATAGACGGCATCACCTGAAAACCCTATCTCCTGGCTTTAATTCGAGGCGCGTTACTGGGAGCATATTCGAAATATGTGCCCAGTGACGCAACGTTGAATACGGCTTAAAAGGCAAGGTATATGGATGGTTTTATTTGGGTTGCAAACCTTATTTTCCATTATTCATGTCTGTGGACAATAAAGTGCCGCCCTTTGATTTTGTTTTTGGAGAGCGTTTTTTCGGCTTTATCGGCCACGATGCGCTCAATGGCAACGTAGGAATAAAATTCAAAGCAGTTGATTTTGCCCACGCAGCCTCCGTCGATTCCTCCATCCTTGGTCAGAGCACCCAGGATATCTCCAGGCCGAAGCTTGGCCTTTCGCCCGCCGTTGATTGAAAAGGTCACCATGGAAGGTCTGGCATTCTCCTGGGATTCGGGCTGAAGCGCTTCGATATCAGCCAGCTCAAAAGCTGTGCCCATCAGGGTATTTATCTCTTCTAACCTGAAGCGCTCTTTTGGCGTCATAAGGGAAAAAGCCATGCCTTCTTTCCCGGCCCGGCCTGTCCGGCCGATGCGGTGGATATACACCTCCGGCTCAAAGGGGAGGTCAAAGTTGATTACCGCACTGAGCCCTGAAATATCCAAGCCCCTGGCTGCCACGTCCGTGGCCACAAGAATGGGGGTGCTGCCGTTGGAAAAGCGCACCAATATTTCGGTTCGATCCTTTTGCTCAAGGTCGCCGTGAATCGCCAAAGATGAAAACCCTTTTGCCTTAAGAAATTTTGAAAGAGACTTGCACTGCAGTTTGGTGTTGCAGAAAATCAGTGCCGATGCAGGTTTATATGCATCTAAAATCTGAGCCGTAGCAGCGGGTTTCCAATCCCAGCCGGACTCGTAAAAATATTGGCGAATCACGTTTTCTTCGTGCTCAACATCCACCACCACCCGGTGCGCGTTTGTCTGAAACCGCGTGCTCAGTTCAAGGATCGGCTTTGGAAATGTAGCAGAAAAAAGAAGGGTCTGGCGATGCTTTGGGACATAACCCATGATCACTTCAATGCTGTCTGTAAAGCCAATATCCAGCATTCGGTCCGCCTCATCCAGAACAAGGGTGGTGACATGATCAAGGTTCATTGTACCGCGTTTTAAATGCTGCTCAATGCGCCCGGGAGTTCCCACCACAATATGTGCCTGATGCTCCAGGGAGATCTGCTGGGGCAGGAAGGGCACCCCGCCGCAGATGGTAACAATCTTGATATTGTGTTTGAACCGGGCTATGCGCCGCAACTCGCCGGCCACCTGTTCTGCCAGCTCGCGGGTGGGACACATCACCAGAGCCTGGACCCTGAAGCGCTTCACATTCAGCATGTGGAGCAAGCCGATGCCAAAGGCTGCGGTTTTCCCGCTCCCCGTCTTGGCCTGGGCCAGCAGATCCTCTCCTTTGAGCACATGGGGCAAACTGCCCGCCTGAACCGGAGTCATATCCCGGTATCCAAGGGATTCCAAATTTTTAATCATGGGTTTGGTTAATGGCAACTCGGTAAAAGTACTCATGGCGTCCTTTATTTAGTGCCTGAACGAAAACCTGGAAATTTTGTTGAGTACAAGGCGGGCTGAATTTTTGACCGGAGGAATACATGACGTATTTCGAGGATTAAAATTTCAGACCAACGCCGTAATCGGCAAAGTTTATGGTTTTCGGTCGGGTATTATTTATTAAATACAGGCTCTGCAAGGCCTTTTATATTTTTTATCCACCCCAAAAAATTATGAGAGTAACAATAAGTTGCTAAGTTACTTTCATGTTTTGTTGTGGGGCGAGCCTGGGTGCTGATAGACCAGATCGGCCCATGGCCGTTATTAGGGATAAGGGATGGGAACTTTCTTTTTACCAGACAAGGTATAGCAAATCATAAAAAGATTATCAATAGATTGAAATATGGCCCAGTCGGGCACGGCATCTTTATCAGCCACACTTGACTGGAGATGCCTTTTAATGACGTTCCAGTCACAGACAGGCAACTTGGGAAAATAGATCCTCAACCGCCTGGGAATGTTGAATACCCACTGGTGATGAAAACGGTTATTCATTTTTGTGTAAACCCGTGCGGTATATTTGATAAATTTGATAACACCAGCACAAAACGATTGTCAATTGCGGCTTTTATTGATAGAAAAGTTGTACATATTCGTTGTTGGCGTTAGGCTTGGGATCAGATTCAAATCGTCCAAATTAAGATTTAGAATTTCAGGAAAAAATTACATAATCACTCGTTCGGCGGGGAAATAACACACATGACTTTTATCGAGGAATTTATTAAGAAAGAATCTTCTGCTGGTATTACGCTCATTTTTGTAACGATTCTTGCCCTTTTATTAAAAAACTCTCCACTTTCACAATTATATGAAGGATTTCTTCATACACCGGTTGAAATTCGATTTGGTGCCTTACAGATAGATAAACCTCTTTTACTCTGGATCAATGATGGACTAATGGCGATATTTTTCCTGTTGATTGGATTGGAAGTCAAGCGCGAGCTTCTTGAAGGTCATCTGTCTTCTCTGGCCCAAGTTGCATTGCCAGGCATTGCTGCCATTGGGGGAATGGTGGTGCCCGCGTTTTTTTATATTTATTTCAACCAGGATGAACCACTGGGAATGCAGGGATGGGCTATTCCTACAGCTACGGATATTGCCTTTGCTCTTGGCATTCTTTTACTCCTTGGCAAACGTATTCCTGTCTCGCTGAAAATTTTCCTACTTACTTTGGCCATAATTGATGACTTGTGCGCCATTTTGATCATTGCAATTTTTTATACTGTCGAACTGTCCACTTTATCAATAACGATTGCCGCCGTGGCCATCGTATTTCTTGTAATCATAAATCGTATGGGTGTGACAAAAAAAGCCGCCTACTTTATCGTCGGCGCTATACTTTGGGTCAGCGTTTTGAAATCGGGCGTACACGCCACTCTGGCCGGTGTCGCACTGGCTTTCACTATCCCTCTAAGATCAATTGATAAAAACGGTAATCAGTTTTCATTGTTAAAGTCAATTGAAGATGATCTGCATTTCTGGGTCGCCTTTTTCGTTCTACCGCTTTTTGCATTCGTAAATGCAGGCGTTGATCTACGCCAGGTTTCTCTTGAATCAATGACAGGCAGCGTTCCTGTCGGCATTATGATAGGACTGTTTTTTGGAAAGCAAATCGGTGTGTTTGGCTTCAGCTGGATATCTATAAAATTGGGGCTTGCAAAATTGCCCGAAGGCAGCAGATGGTTACAGCTTTACGGTGTTTCAGCCTTGACTGGTATCGGTTTCACTATGAGCCTGTTCATAGACTCCCTCGCATTCAAGGACGATACTTTGTTTCAACATGCCGATAGGCTCGCGATATTAATAGCATCCTTTGCATCTGCCCTGTTTGGTTACCTCATATTGAAATTTTCTCTTTGTCGCACCAATCAAGAATTGAGCGATACAGCCAGGTAGGGTGGGCAAAAGCGTAGCCAACCTTTTATGTATAAAATTTTGTGCCTGAACGATAAATCAGACGGGCTCAAATTTATAGACAGGGTAAAAAAACAACTTTGAAAATGGAGAATTAAAACTCGAGTTGTATTCATCGAAAAAGGGAATAGCATCTATTTTTTAGGCTGATTTTAGACATACCTCACCGGAAACCCTGCAAAATACTAAACAAATCCGTTCCAGTAGTCGGCTGCCGGGACTTGGGAATTGGAAAAGCCGTAAACCAGATCAAGAATAGAGTCGGAAGTAACAGGTTGAGGCGGATCATGGTTACGTACATCCCAAAGCTCAAGATAGCGTAGGATTTTTTCTATGATGTCAAACTCTTAGATAAAGCTGATGATGTGCATCTACCCCCAGCCTTTTGGACAGATCAGCGGATCCACTTCAAAGCCTGACCCCAAAAAAACTCTCATTTCAAATAAATTTTCGGCCAGTTGCTTATAACAGCCATGGGCTGAACCTTGTATTCATTGAAATGGGCTGGGGAGTGGAAAAGTATCCGGCAGGGGAGTCATATGAACAGGGTATACGCAACGAGGCACTCATGGTATAAATCCAATTCTATAAGTAAACCCAGCGTTAGGGTAAGTTCTCATTCTATCCAAGGAGATGGCCATGTCCCGCTTACATTTAAAAATAATGTCCCAGCTTTTCCTTTTTATTGGAATTTCTTCTGCCTGCACAGCAGCCACCCAGCCTGACTGGGGACCTTGCCCTGATTACCTTGAGGCCAAATCTCCCCTTGGGGCAGCAACGATTAAAGTTCCTCTGGATCACGGGACTCCCCAGGGAAAGAAACTGGATATTCTTGTGCTTCGGGCCCTGGGAGAAGCAAAGGAAAAAAAAGGACAGATCTGGTTTCTCATGGGGGGACCGGGGGACAGTATCAAGGATTTTGGCCCTGTTTTTTCCCTCTGGACTAAAAGTCACCCCGAATGGGATTATTATGCCATGGAGCACAGGGGGACAAGGGGGTCTTCTCCACTTTCCTGCCCCGGTATGCCGGGGGATTCTAAGAAGTGTGCCGACCACCTGCTTTCAACATGGGGCAAACAGGGACTGTCCTGCTTTAATCCCAGCCAAGCTGCCCATGATTTGGCCATGGTCATGAATGCCGTAGGCAAAAAAGGACGCCGCTGCCTGTACGGGGTTTCCTACGGCACCTACCTGACCCAGCGATTTGCCCTGCTTTATCCTGATATGGCCGATGCATTGATCCTTGACGGAGTGGTGCCTGCAGGGCCCAATGCAAATGGGATGATGGCCATAGACCTGTACGATCAAAATTATAACAGGATTGGAGCACAGATAATGGATGCCTGCGACAAAGACAGGGTCTGCAGTGCCAGAGTCAACGAATTTGCTCCCAGCGGCAGGGCGCTGCTGGCCAAGACCTTTGACCGGATTGACAAAAAAATATTGCCGCCTGGATTCAATGATTTGATTACCCGGGAAAAATTAAGACAGGTTCTAGGAGAGCTGACCGCCAATTGGTGGGGAAGAATGGTGATGCCGGCACTGGTGTATCGGATCAACCGTGGAAACGAAAGGGACACAGCCATTGTGAACTTGTTGTTTGCTCCCGAGGAGGAGGACGATGAGGATCTTTCCAACATGTCCCTGAATGTCTTTATTATTGCTTCGGAACTCATCGGAAACACCAGCCTTGATGCGGCTCGCGACTTCGCCCGGGCCGCATGGGTCAGTGAAGATGAGACTGTGGATCAATACGAGGTAAGGGAAACCTGGCCGATTTATGCTCCCGGCCCTGAAACCGGGAAATGGCCAAAGATCAAATCCCCCCTGTTGATTTTGAACGGAACTATGGATCCCCAAACTCCGGTGGAATATGCGAGACTAGCCCATGACAGGTATTCCGGAAACAACACGTATTTGATTGAAATGCCAACCACGACACACGGGGTGCTTTTTGTGTCACAAATTAAATCCGGAGATATAAACACAGGAGACACCTGTGGAACTCGAGTCTTTTTTGATTTTCTATCAAATCCCGGCAAAAGGCCGGATGCAATCTGTACAAATGAGATAATCCAACCGGACTTTTCAGGTGAATCCAAACGAGCAAAGGATGCTGGGCTTCAATTTTTTGACACAGATCTGATCTGGGACTGATCGGGACAGAACCATGGGCGGCTGAAAAAATTTATCACGCTTTTTTGATGGGGAACAGTTACAAAAATGCCTAATATTCAGTTTTATTGATACCTCAAAACGGGGGTGATATCACTGCCTTCGTATTTCAACTTAAATTTAAGACATGGGTCAACAGGCGTATAAAAGAATCTTCGGGGACAGCCCCCAATTAATTCTTAGCATCAAAAAAGGGTCGTCGTAGAAATAAATCGGGGTCTGTCCCTTGTTTATGAGGGAGCACTGGGGAAAAAGGATACCGAAATACCGGAGAAACTTGCTGAACCAGTGCTCGACTCTACCCAAATTAGTCATCGTTCTTATTTCGTATCGACGTCTACTTTTTTAAATGCCTTGCCTGGAAAAAAACAATAGGGGCACACTTCCGGAGGATCATTTTCATGGTGGCTATGGCCGCAGATCCGGCACCGCCATATCTTTCCTTTTTCTCCTCCAGCAGAAGAACCCTTACAAAAATTTTTCTCATGATATACGGGAATATCCTCAAGAGATGGCATCACGGGTTTATACCCGCCCATGATATAACCGGCAACCACCATTCTCTGGATCTCACTGGTTCCTTCATAAATCCTCAGAAGCCGAACATCCCGGTATAGTTTTTCCACAGGAAACATCTTAGTATATCCGTATCCGCCAAGGATTTGAAGGGCCTCGTCAACTACCTCGATACAGGCTTCTGTTGCATAAAATTTTGATATGGATGCATTGAGGGTCGGGTCCATACCCTTGTCAGATTCCCAGGCCGCTTTCAAAACAAGGAGTCGTGAAGTTTCAATTTTTTGATACATGTCAGCCAGTTTAAACTGGATGGCTTGGTTGCTGCCGATTTTCTGGCCAAAGGCCTGACGTTTTTTCGCGTAGTCCATGGCATATTCAAAGGCTGACCGTGCAGCCCCGATGGCAAATGCGCCAATCACCGGCCGCGTCCTGTTAAAGGTGTTCATGGCAAGCAGGAAGCCTTCTCCGGGAGGCGCCAGTACATATTCTTTGGGGACTCTGACATTGTTAAAATGAACCCCCACCGTATTGGAACATCGTTGCCCCATTTTCGGAATAGGTCGCCCGACTTCAACACCCGGCCATTTTCGATCAATAAAAAAAGCACATATCCCTTCATGTTTTGTATCCGGATTAATGGTCGCAAAAATACTGTAATAATCTGCAATTCCCCCATTGGTTACCCAGTATTTAGTGCCGTTGAGAATGTAGTCGTCCCCATCGGGTTTAGCCATGCACCGGATCGCTGAGACATCTGATCCAAGGGTGGGCTCAGATGTTGCAAAACTGATCAGTTTAAACTTCTTTGCAAACCGGGTCAGATATTTTTTCTTTAATGCTTCATTTGAAGACAGAATGAGGGGTTCCATTCCCAGAGAATTGTCAAAAATGGAGGTGGCGATTCCAGGGCAGGCCGCGGCGATTTCCTCTGATATCACACAACCCTCAATGATACCGAAACCCTTGCCACCGTAAGTCGCCGGGATATCACCGTGGGACAGCCCCTGTGTAAATGCCCCTTTGAGAATATGTACCGGGGTTTCATCTTTAATATCATAATGCCAGGCTTCAGGCAGTACATGATTGATGGCAAACGATCTTGCTTTTTTCTGCAGTTCAATCTGTGCTTTGGTTGGATTAAAGTTCAGCATAATAATTAGCATTCCTCCTGTTGGGATTCCGTTGACCACTTCATCTGATAGGGGTTGAATCCCTTGTAAATATTTGGCTTGATAATTTCGAAATATGGAGAGGCATCAAAATCCCTGGGCACAAAAAGACTGTGATGCTTTATACGAAGTATTTCCTGATAGCATTGTCTGCATGCCTTGCTGTCAGAACCTTCCAACAGTCTTTCCGGAAGAATTGGATACCGGACAGATTGAAACGCCTGTGCGATCATGGAAGAACAGATGGTCTTGGTGGGATCCCCGCTTCCCAGAGCCAGAAGTCTTCGTTTCAAGTGGCCGGGAACCGGAGGCGACGAGATCAGATACCGGGCCAGATCCAGGATATTTTTAAGATCATAGGTATCCCCAACTTGAGCAAAGGCATAATCAATCACTGCGGTGATATCCTCGTCAGTAAGCCCCACAGGCCTGCATATTCGCGTATGTGCGTTAGAATACATGGATAGAGGAACCGTCCTAACCCCTTCATTGATATCTGCTTCCACCAGAGCTGGTTCGCTCATAAGCCTATTCCCAACGTAAATTGCGGCATGGGACCAGGTGGATTGTGTCAGATACTTTATGGCTGAACTGATGCGGCTGTTCCCTTCAATGAGAAGGATATCCCCTTTTTTCAAGGCGGATGCCAGGTCTTCCGGTTTGCTGGTGGCAACCTGGATGTCTTTTTCTATGGGCCGGGATAGATATTCTGCCAATCGTTTGGCCATGGTTTTTAAAATAGTCATTTTTATTCTTTATAGGATGTCTTTAAAAATTTAAGCGGTAACATATAATCGGGCGATTGTCCATCTCGCGCCCGACGTCCTGGTTCATGTTGAGCTCATTCTTAATTTGAACCGCGCCAGTCTTCGACCTTACCTGTGGGGGAGGCGTCGGGCAACCGATGCCTCTACCCGGAAGTATTTTTTATATCTGATATAGATTCCCAGCCTCAAATTATGTATATAGTGTGACAAGATCTTATGAAAAACGTCATTCATTAAAATGAGTCTTAAACCCTAACAACAAGGAGCGCTAATGGAAGATATCAAACGTATTGTAACCCCCATAGATTTTTCAGATAATACCGAAACGGTCGTCAGTACTGCTGCGTGTATTGCAGGGAAGTTTTCAGCAGATCTTAACTTGATTTATGTGGTTGAAAGTTTTGAGGATTATACAACATTTCGTACTCCTCCGGCGAATTTATTTGCGCTGAGAGAAGAGTTGCTTAGTTCCGCTAAAGAACAGATGGACGCTTTTATAGAAACGCATAAGGCAAAGTTCAGTGCTTTGGGCGTATCTACTATTAATGGAGAAGTATTATCTGGCGATATTGCAGAGGAAATTATAAAGTATGCTGGCGGGGCAGACGAACAAGTTATCGTCATGGGTACTCATGGATATAAGGGTTTTAATCGATTAGTGTTTGGCAGTGTTGCAGAAAAGGTTGTAAAAGCAGCATGTTGTGCGGTTATGACTGTTAAGCCTTGTAGCAAGGAATGTGAAACTAATTAGAAATCGCGCCAAGCTCAACTCAATACCATTAACTTAACGGAGTGGCTGGTATTCATGATGAAATTGACCGCTCGTATAGGTTCAGGTTCAATCGTTTTCACTACGATTTGATGGATATCGGATAACAGCCTGCCCACAGCCTCTAAGGGCCTAATTTAGTTTGGTCCTTCCAGGTTTTTTTTATCCTCAAGGTCGATTTGGCATCGAAGACCAACCGAACACGACCCCAACATTTTGAGGTCGTGTTCGGCTGATGCCCGCCTGGCGGAAAATTTATCACGGCCCGGAAGAGCCGGCGCCTATGTTCCCGGCCTGGAATTCGCCATGAACTCATTCATGATCAAGCCTACCGAATATATGTTCCCCTCGGCTGAAAGTAAATCCGATCCTGGCCCCCAGGCGCTTGGAATTCGATGAAATCTTGCCCAAGTGGAATTATTGTGCAGTTCCAAAAGGATATTGAAAATGGGTAAGTTATTTAAATCAATTCAATGGTACCTCGGATGATTACACGCAGACAATTTTTATGGGTGTCACTTCTCCTCTCCTTGGGGTATACCGTGCCTCGAAGCGGATGGTCCCAGTCCCGGATTGGCTTTAAGAAACATTTATATTCTCAGACTCTTGCAATTCTTCAAGATACTTACATAACAGAACTAAAAGCCAGTCGTCATTACACGGCGTACTGTAAAAAAGCTCTTGATGAAAAATTTTTTAATATAGCCTACCTTTTCAAGGCGTTTTCAATATCGGAACGCATCCATTCTCAAAATTTTAAACAGCTGATTCGTTCCCTGAACCATGAGGTAATATCACCTGAAATTCCCCTTTTGGTCCATACTACCCAAAAGAATCTCAATATCGCATCCCAAAATGAACTTTTAAAAATTAAACAGTATTATCCTGAAGTGATCCGTACTCTTTCGGAGGAGTCTCATGACCGGGCATTGCTTCATTGTAACTATTCCCTGAAGTCGCATCAACAACATGAAGTGATGATAAAAGAGATAAAAAAATACTCTGGATTCTGGTTTAAAATGCTGGCAAAGAAAATCGAAAGCATGAATCCCAATTATTTTGTCTGTGACATCTGCGGTTCGACAGTGGATGAACTGCCGGACATCCCCTGCCCAATTTGCAACTATCCTGTGTCTCACTATCAACAGGTCGAAAAACCTTAATCGCGGTACTGGACGAAGTCAACACCGCGATTCACGGCGGCGGAGCCGCCGTGAATCTTTAAACATCTGTGGTTTAACCGTCAGCATGTCCGTTGTCGGAAATTGGTAGTATATCTCTCCATTTCGATTAGACTTTTTAAGATGGCACCACTAAATTTTTAATCTCAAATTACTACTTATGAGATTGATTAATGATTGTGGAACACCATGTTCAATAGCCAGGTCATTCCATTGTGAAACGTGCTCTGTGATTTCCTCAATGATATGATCAATTTTTCGGTTGGTGAATATAGGGCTTATTTTTTTCAAGCTATAAAAATCTTCACGGGTAAATTTATCTCTTTTTCCATTAAGTTTCATCCAATGACTGCTTACCCATGGACTTCCCGGTTTGTAACTGTATGCTACATCGTAGGCAGGAGCCAATTGCCAGTTGTGTTGACTATTAAGCATATATCCAAAATTTTTAGAATGATCGTCATGATTACGAGCGATAATATTAAATACCATTCGTTTAAATATTTGTATTGCATCATTCTGAGTTAATTTAAGCTCTCTTGCAAGTGAAAACAATTCTTCATATGAGTATGAACCAACCTTCTTGTAATCAACATGTGCAATCCCGGTTAAGGTTTGTACGTGGATTTTCTGATTGCCTTTCCGGTCAAACCTCTGGGTAATAAAATGACGTCTATTTCCTTCATTCAGTAACCGGCAGGGCATCATGTCTATCCCGCAAGCTTTAGCCATGAGGTGATAAACATACTCCATTGTACCATACCCCAATGGGTCTCCAAATGTTTCATTGTCTTTGTGAGTTTCACTGACACCATCAAATTTCATAACGAAATGAGTAAATCCTTCAGGTGCATTGGCTTGCCCTGACCTTACCTGGGTAAAGTCATTATTAAATGCAAGCACTGCTTTAGGCCTGGCACCACCAGCACTCATACCCACAGAGAATAGAGCCATCATTGCCTCTTTATCTTCCTGTCCTTGCGATCCAATTGTTACCTGGAATTTTTTCCGTTTATCTAAAATTGCTTGGGCGATAGAAATCAAAGACTGAATTTCAATTTGTTGTGATCTATTCAGGTTTTTCCGTTGGATTGCCGGAGAATAGGTTAGTGCTCCCATACCACGCTTTCCCGTATATTGAAGACGCTGCAATGGGGTGATGTCTGATGGCGACTTACCTTGACTCGCTATCCAGGCATTCATCACGGCATTACCAAAATCATCAGGCAAAGAATCTGCTATCATTCCAGGCAATCCTTTGAAGGTTTCGTTAGTGTTTTCTGGAAATGAATAAATCTTTTTAGATAAAGGCATTTTTATAGGTGAAAGCTCAATACCGGACTTAATAAAACGAGACTCAAATTCAAATGCGCCAACACCTGTTTCAGTATTGAAACTGACGGCACCGACATCCTGCTCGTTATATTTTACTTTAACGACTTCGATTACCATAATGATTTATCTTCTCGGATTTGGCTTTTTTTCTTTTGAGTTCTCGAAGCGCGTTGCCGCTTTTTTCCCCTTAGTTTAGCCAATTGTAAAGGGGAGACTTCCTGTATGGGTAAAAACATGTTGATTTGCTCTACCATTCCAAGGGTTATCAATATGGCAACCAGGTTTTTTAGTTGGACATTCCCTTTTTCGGCATTAAGAATCGTCCTCCGATTTAACCCAGTTCTTGATGCCACTTCCGCCTGGGTTAAATCGGTGTTCAGTCTCGCTTGTTTTAGTCGCTCTCCTAATTGTTCAGCTATTGCCATTGGAGACATTTTTTCAAATACCATAACGTTACCTATAACGAACATTAAAGGGAACAGAGCCATATTAAATAAATATATCGAATTAAAGTACTAATTGAGTAGCACTATAGCTCGTAATTATTTGTAATTCAATATATTTCTATAAAGTCTAAATATTGTAACATTAATCTGTATTTTAAGTATTAAAGTTTAAAAATTTGTACTTTAGGAGTTTGTGTTTCACGAGATAACAAAAAATAATTGCCCTAAGGGCAATTAAACAATCGTGGTCTGTTCCCTATTTTTCAGAAGATAGCTGTCCGTGTCGATGAGAATGGATTATAGCGCCCCCGGAAAAGCTGCCCGTCGTATTTATGGCGGCGGTTGTATCTTTGGGTGTAAACGCCATTTAAGTGGCGCATGTTTCTTGAAATGTTGGCCTCGGGAGTTTGAACCAGCATGTGGTAATGATTCGGCATCAAATAGTAGGCGGCTATCCGAACATTCCACATTTCGGAAGTTTCCTTCAACAGCTCTGTAAACTGCTTATAATCTTCCTCGTCCGAAAAAATGGTTTCCGCACGCCGTCCACGGTTCATCACATGATACCATGCATCCTGATATTCGATCCTGGCACCCAGGCGCTTGGGATTCTCCCCGAACTCCAGTAGGGTTGTTGAGGCGCTTTCAAACAGCAGGTCATACATGATCCGACGATTAAACCGGCACAGGGAATTGAAGATATCAGGCAGGGTGAAAACGCAGTGGTTATAAGAGACCGGAAGTAATTCGTCGATCCTGGCCGCCCCCCATCTGCGCCGGGCGATATTGTTGCAGCCTGGGCAGTGACGGTTCCGGCAGGAGTTGTATCCTTTTTCAAGATGACCGCATGTGTCGCAGATCTCCCAGTGGGCGCCGAACTCTCCGCACCGACAATGTTCAATATCGTACATCACCTTGTGCTGACGGGGATGCAGTCTGTTTGAGGATCTGAAGGCAGGGCCGTATGCCCTGAAGATATCGCCTACGGTCGGGCCGGTTGCCGGTTTATCGGGAAGCGGGGTATGGCTGCAGAGTGTCTTCATCGCTTATCGAAGTC
>Ga0193963_1000745_pt1 | contig 16838 bp, 11 predicted proteins | sample FB_6_MG_FD_140359 | JGI IMG/M metagenome (GOLD analysis project Ga0193963, IMG submission 140359) | Microbial mat bacterial communities from the Broadkill River, Lewes, Delaware, United States - FB_6_MG | ecosystem: Environmental > Aquatic > Freshwater > River > Microbial mats | place: USA...
TCAAACTAAGTTGTGTCTAGTTATAATTTGTTAGCGTCCAACTCAATTATAAATTTTTCTGTGTCTGTGTTTCAAACTAAGTTGTGTCTAGTTATAATTTGTTAGCAGATTTTGAACACGAAGAAACGCAAGAAGAAACACAGTTTCAAACTAAGTTGTGTCTAGTTATAATTTGTTAGTCAACAGTTACAGCCATGATACCTTTTACAATGTTGTTTCAAACTAAGTTGTGTCTAGTTATAATTTGTTAGAAAGATACTGTAAATACTAGCGTTGTAGAACAAGGGTTTCAAACTAAGTTGTGTCTAGTTATAATTTGTTAGTCTTCTTGTTTGCGGGCTTGGCGCTTTATTATATTTGTTTCAAACTAAGTTGTGTCTAGTTATAATTTGTTAGCTAGTACATACGAGAAGTACGTAAGCGCTTCACAAGTTTCAAACTAAGTTGTGTCTAGTTATAATTTGTTAGAGCAAATTTTATTCCCTTATTTAAGGGCTTTATAGAGTTTGTAAATTATAGATTTTTCCATTTATAAAAAACTTATCAAAAGTTGCATATTTGTGGAAAAAAATGATATACTTTTCTTCTAACAAATTATAAGTAGATTCAACCTCTGGTTGAAATCATTAAAGGTTTTAAAAGTACCGTGGGATAAATACAAATGAAGTGAGTCACTGATTTATCATACTCATCCCAAAAACTTTTAACGTTAAAACCTATCATTACAAAAATTCAAATATTCACACTGTATACATTTTGATTCATTTGCATCACTATTTGGTAATAAATCATTTTTTAGTATTTTTTCTATGCTTTCAACAACTTTATAAAAATCTTCTATATATTTATTTGTTATTTCTATTTTATAAAATTTCATATTATTAGAGTAAACGATAAAAGCATAATTGAACTTTTTATTATATTTTTTGCTTAAAAGTATTCCATATCCTACTAATTGTAATATATGAGAATAACTAGGTTTCTTTTCTATATGTTTAAACTCTACGGGTATTATTTCATTAGAAGTTAAAAAAGCTAAATCAACTTTTCCACAAATACCTAACTTTTCATCTTCAAAATACTTATCACTTATAATCTCTTTATAATCAATATGAAATTTTTTGAATTTTCTTGAATTTAATAGCTCATTTTGTAAGTCATGGTATTCTACACCTAAGCTTACTTGTCTTGGATAAAAAGGTTTAATATTTGTGAGTAAATTATAATATACAATTCTAGGACAAAACTTATATTGTCTGATTAGATTAATAGGTATCATATTATCTCAAAATTTTCAGGATGAGGAAAATCATCTTCATCATAACCAAAACTATCTTTTAAATCTTTATCTAATGTTGCATTTACAATAAAGGCTTTATCAGTTTGAATATCACAATATTTTTTAAATAACTCCATAATAATACGTTTTTCACTAGGAAGAACATATCCCCAAAAAACGGATTTTTGAATAGATTTAAGTCCTAAGTCTTTTAGTTCATCAAAAAACTTATTTCGTTTTTTTGTTTCACTTATGTCATAACTTACCAATATTTGACTATACATTTTACCACCTAAATATATAAGATTTATATTTATTTTCACTACAAAAATATCCAGATATTTTATAAATTTGTCTTTGTATTATGCTTTCTAAAGTTAGTTTTCTATGATTGTATTTATATTTTTTTGATAAGGTATTTAAAATTGCATTTGCAACATCTTTTTTTACTTTATCAAAATCTTTTGCTTTTGAAAGTTTCGATTTTAGTTTTATGATGTTCCTATCAACTACAAAACTTCTGTACTCTTCCATAATATCAAGTATCAAAGATGGTTTTGCACTTCTCACACTATGTAATACTCCATAATAAGGCTCAAGTCCTGCATTTATACAAGACTTGTATATAAAGTTAAAAAGTATTGCATAGCCATAATTTAAAGCTATATTAGTTATCTCTTCTGAATGCCTTTTAGTTCTATATACAAAACTTGAAGGAAATAATTCCATAGCTTTTAAATATTCAAAATAAAAACTAGCACTAACTCCTTCTATTCCTAAAATATACTCTTTTGATAAATCTTTTTTATTTTTTAATTGATAGATAGATTTATCAAAGTTTTCTATCACTTTTTGTTTTCTTTCATTTATAATATTTCTACTACTATATAAAAGTGTTGCTCTTTGATTTTTGAGTTTTCCTATTATTAGTTGTCGAGCTAAATCTAAGCCTTTTTTCTCATCACAAGATTGAAATTGATTTTTTCTTACCATTACTGATTTGTGTTCATACAGTGTATGCAAGGCACTAAAAGAATTAAAGGTGTTAAAAAATATCTTTATTCCTCTTTGTGAGCAAGAATTTATCAAGTCACTTGAAAGGGAAATACCACGTGATAAAACTTGAATGGTTTTTATTCTATTTAGTGCTATTTCTTTTACAATACTTCCATCTTTTTTGATGGTGAGTCTTTGTGACTTTAAGCCTAAGAATATACCAAAATTGTTTACTATTATATGTTTCATTTTAGATTTTCTAAAATGATTTTCTTTTTATTTACATTTATTGCTGCTTTATATTGTAATGTTATTGTTGTACTATTATTATCAATTAATATAGCTTTTGCCTTAAGACTATCTCTTATAGAACCAATATATTTAGATACTTCTAAGTCTTTGTTATCTATATAGTTTTTAATCAAAAGTTCAAATATTTTATCTTTTGCTCCATCAAATATTTTTATTTCATTAAAATTTATATCTAGAAAACTATTTTTAATAAAACTCACAACTACTGTACATCGTTTAGATTCTGTTACAAAATATTCTAACTTTGAAACATATTTAGATACTTCCGATATATTTATAGGTACATGATATACACTTTTACTATCTTCATTTATTAATAAACAATCTAATAAATCTTTTATTTTTACAGGATATGTATTTTTACCAAAAAATGCTATAGGTTTTATATCTCCATTAATAATATAGTTTTTAGTTGCAATATCATTATTCCCTAATACTTGCCAAGTACTTCCTCTTTTTATTTTAAATTTTGGACTTCCTAAAATTGGTAAGGTATATTTATGTCTTTTTTTAGCTCTCTTTCTTTTTTCTTTGTGTACATCTTTTTGTTTTGATTCAAACATATCTATAAGTAAGTCATTTAAAACTTTGCTATTCAGTACACTTTTATCATTTTCCACAATAAATAAATCTCTTTTATTTTCAAACTTTTTATAAACTGCTTTATATAGATTAAGACTAAAATATGGAATATTTTTAATTTCATTAAACTTTTTTAATTTTGTTCTTTTTTCATCAAAAAATATACTTTCAATCTCTTTTCTTGATGTAAAATATTGAAGTTTATCTAAGAACTTTAGCTTTAAAAGTGTAGATTTATCTCTTTGATTAAATAATTTATAGATAAGATTAGATATTTTTTGCACATCAATTTTATAAATACTTTCATCATCCAATTCTTCTATATTATTAATAAAAACTTTTTTTGATTTTTGATTTTTAAAAAGTATATTGTGATATATCAAACACTCAAATTCATCTTTTTTCAAACTTTCTTTTGTTATATGTTTATAGTTTTCTGCATAAATAGTGTCATCAAAAAGTTTGTATGAACCAACTTCTTTTTTTGAAGAGTTTATAAAAGTTACATTTTTTGATAGATTATTTATACCTGATTCTTCTAAATAAATATCTTCAAAATCATACTTTGGAATTAAAGTAGTCAAGTTATCTTTTTTTCTATCTGCACGACCTTCTATTTTTGCATTTGCTAGATAAAATACAATCATCGCATCTATACAATGAGAATGACTCTCTTGATATTTTTCTTTTTCTAAATTTGTATTATTTGATGTTAATGATTTTCTAGTTGCAGATACAAGCATACTATCAACAGTTTTACTATCTACATTTATTTGTTTATGTTCAAACTCTCTTGGATATTTATTTACTAATTTTTCATAAATAAACCTTGCTAGTCTTTTTTGCGTACCATTTGAAAAAGTTTTTATTTTATCAATTTTTACTAGATTTAAAGCCTTTTTATACTCTGGTGAATTATTTGGCATAAATAAAGCATATCTAAAAGCTTTTTGTTGATTTAGTTTTAGATTATCAAAGTTTTTAAAATCTTTTTCATGTATAGTTTTTAAATGTAGTGAAATGAATCCTTTTATTTTTTCTAAATCATCAAGATTAAATACCTCTTTTAAATGTTTCATGTTTAAGTTTTCTAGTTTATAAATCTTATTTGATTTCTCCCTATTTCCTTTAGAAGAGCAATAAATCATATTTGCTTTAGAGTTATAAACTTCTTTACTTTGTGGTAAGATATGGTCATATTCCCCTTTTTCAAAACTTGTATCTATATATGGACAAATATTTTTTGTATCATTTTTATATCTTATTATTGAAGAATCATTTGCTCTTTTGATTTCATTTAAATTTTCTTCAAATTCAAATCTATTTTGTTCTAGCAGTATTTCTAAACTTTCACAATCTTCTATATCTTTTTTATCTATTTGTTGTGTTATCTCATAAGCTAATCTATCCAACATCATATCAAGCATACCATCTATTGGTTTTGCTACGTCACTTAAAAGTCGTTTTCCAATAGTAAAAGTTTCATCACTTCTTAAAGCATTTTCTTTTGTACAAGATTTACAAGTTTTTGAAAAACCACTTAAATCATAAAAAAGTATGTTGTACGTTTGCTTTAAAATATTTAGAACTCTTGAAAGATTTTCTTTTTCTACTTTTTTTATCTCTTTCAAATATGTTTTAATATTTAATTTATTTAATATATTATTTAAAGAAATTACACAAGAATCTAAACCTAAGATTAGTTTCTTTATATCTTTATCTTTTACATCTTTTATATTTTCTAACTCAAAATTATGACTAATAATATGATAAAAACTATTTTGGTACTTTTTATACTCTTCTTCAACAAACTTTAGAAATCCTAGTAGAGTAGTTCTATTTATTTTTTCTGGATAATTTTCTATTTCAGAAGTAAACTCTTTTGTTTCATCGTGAGTGAAGTTATATGAATATAGTGGTTTTAAGAGTAATTCTTTTACGTTGTTTTTATATGATGTATTTGTATTACATTTTTCAAATATTGAAGTATTATCTTTATATATTCCATTGTGTATTTTTGTTTCTTCTTCATAATAATTTGTTGCAATATCTTTTAAATTATCATAAGTTTTATCACTAAATAGTTTTTTAAATAACTCTATAGCTTTTGGATTTTTATTTTTAAACACTACTCTTGGATGATATGTTTTATTGTCATCATCTATTTTTAAATCTAGGATTCTTTGAAGATATTTTGAATAAGTAAAATCAGTATCAATATATCTATTATTTGTAGCTGGTTTTGTTTTAATTAAACTTTCTTTTTTAAACTCTCCATAATTACTAATTAAAAGGTTTGAAAAATAATCATTGTTTAAAAGAATATCAATTGAGTTTTCTAAGTCTTTAGTAATAAGAACAGGTTTAATAAGCATAGAATTACACTTATATGTATTACGGTTATTCATATCCTCATAAGGTGGAATACTTAGCATAGGATTTGTATTCTTAAAGAAATTTAAAATATCACTTTCTTTATTTAATACTTCAAATAATTCTATCCTTTGAACTTTTTCTTTTTCACTTTTATAATGAAACGCTTTAAAATAAGCTCTTATTTTTGTGTCTAGTTTTTTAGTATCTAAAATATTATCATATTTATTATTGAAATATTTTCGTAAAACTCTAAGTTGTAGATTTGAGATATTTGAAATAATATTAAAAAACTCTATCTTTGAAAAACCTTCTATAAAATCAAAATCCTTGTCAATCTCATCTTTTATTTCATCAAAGTATTTCTTTCTAGGTTTTGAGCCAGTTTGTATTTCATTTAAAATAGAAGAAAATAGTTTTTTTATATTTTGTAAATCTTTTTTGATAAAGTTTAAAAAAGACTCTTGATAATTTTTATAAAATTCTGCTTTTTTCTTTTTACATTCAAAATCAATCTTTTCATTTATATTTTCAATAAACTCTTTTAAATCATCTAAATCATCAAATTCACTAATTTTATTTTCAAAATCTTCTCTTAAACTTAATCCTTTTAAATTTTCAAAATATATATTTATAAATTCCACTGTAATATCATTTAACTTTTCAAACTCTGTAGATGTAGAAATAAATGTATAACCACGATTATTTAAAAGTCCAAAAATTTGTTCTGTTTGTTTATTATCATATTTTGAAAGGTCTAGGAATTCTTGGATAAGTCTTTTTGAAAGTTTTCTTCTTTTATAGTTTCTATCTTTATGACGATTCTCACGTCTTGATTTTTTTGAAAAGTTTATTGTACCTTTATCTACTATAATACAAGTAGCTTTTTTATCTAATACTTTTTCATTTTGTGTTTTTATAAAAAACACTCCATTATTTTTTGCACCCATATCAATAGAAATAGTTAATTTATTCATAATATTACCTTATTTAAAAAATAATATTATAACTAATTATAATTAAATAACAAGGAAAAAATAGAAAGGATAAAGAAAGTAATCTTTATCCTAGTATAAAAGTAATTCTCTTTATATAGATATTATAAATTAGAAATGAATTCAGCTAATGCGTCAATCTCAGCGTCAGATTTAGTCACAACTTGACCTTTCATCACACCTTTCATAACTCCACCGTAAGAACCATCTTTATAACCATTTAACGCAGCGATAACTTTAGCTTTATCCCAACCTTTAATAATTTGTGATTTACCTAATGCTGCTTTTTCAGCATTTTGACCATGACATGCTGCACATGCACCAAATAATGCTTTTGCATTAATTGAAGGTGCAGCAGCTGCAACTTTTGCAATTGTTTCAGTTTTAACAACTTCTGCTTTTTCAGTTGTTGCTTCTTTTGTAGCAGTTACAGCTGCAACTGTACTTACAACTTTATTTTTAGCAGCTTCACTAGCATTTGATACAACTTCTTTTGTTTTTTCTACTGTATTAGCAACTACTTCTTTAGCTGTATCTTTAACTTCAACAGCTTTAGCAGTAACTGCTTCAACCGATGCAGTAGCTATTTCTTTTGAATCAGTAGAACCACTTGCCATTGCAGTCTTTGCAGTTTCTACAACAGATGCTGTAGTTTCTTTAACTGCAGCAGTAGTATTATCTACAACTTTTGTAGCAGCTTCACTTACTGTAGTTTTTAATTCATTTGCCGCTTTTGTAACAGTTTCTTTAACTTCTGCTGTAGCTTCTTTTACAACTGAAGTTGTAGATTCTGTTGCTTTAGCCATTTCAGTTTTAACAGGTTCTGCAACTTTCGCTACTTCTGTTGTAACTTTTTTATCTTCACCACACCCTGTTAATAGTAAAACTGCAACTGCAGAACTTATTAAAATTTTTCTCATTTGTTTTGATCCTTTTCTTAAATAATTTTGAATTTTACTTCCTTTACCTTAAGAAAGTAATTAAACTTTATTTATACTAATTTACAATTGTATATAAATCGTGATTTTAAATGTCGTATTTAAAAATAAATTCATCTTTAAAATCAATATTTACAACTCCACCTTTTTTAAGTTTTCCAAATAAAATTTCATCTGTTAATACATTTTTAATTTTATCAGAAATTACTCTATTAAGAGGTCTAGCCCCCATAGTTTTATCATAACCAATACTTGCAAGCTCTTTTTTTGCTTTTGCAGTAATATTAATTTTGATATTTTTATCACTTAATTGCTCTTCTAAATCAGAAATAAATTTAGCAACAACTTTTGTTACAACATCAAGAGATAAACTTTCAAAAGAAACAACACTATCAAGTCTATTTCTAAATTCAGGAGCAAAGAATTTTGCAATTGCTTTATTTTCATTTAGATTATCATCTTTTGCAAATCCCATAACATTTGCTTCAGTTGCACCTAAATTTGATGTCATTACAAGTATTACATTTTGGAAATCTGCTTTATTTCCTGAGTTATCAGTTAATTCTGCATTATCCATAACTTGAAGCAGTACAGACATTAAATCAGGATGTGCTTTTTCAATTTCATCTAGTAACAATACAGTATGAGGATGTTTTCTAATAGCTTCTGTTAATAATCCACCTTGCTCAAACCCAACATACCCAGCAGGTGCACCAATAAGTCTTGAAATTGTATGAGCTTCCATATATTCACTCATATCAAATCTCTCAAAGTGAACACCTAATTGTAATGATAACTCTTTTGCAACTTCAGTCTTACCAACACCAGTAGGACCTGTGAAAAGAAAGCTTCCTATTGGTTTTTTATCAAGTCCTAAACCTGCTTTATTTCGTTTAATTGATTGAACAATAGTTGTAATTGCACCATCTTGTCCATAAACTCTTTTTTGCATATTCTTTTCTAGTGATTTTAATAAAGATAAATCAGATTTAGTTGCACTCTTAGCTGGAATATGTGCCATTTTTGCAACTGTATTCTCAATATCTTCTTGTGAAACTGTTATGTTTTTTTTACTTTTTGTTTTTAAAGTTGCAACTAGTGATATTTTCTTTGAAGCTCCAACCTCATCAATAACATCAATAGCACAATCAGGTAAGAATCTATCTGTAATATACTTTTTACTTAATTCAACAGCACTTCTAATTGCTGCTTTTGAGTACTTAATTCCATGGAATTCTTCATATTTAGACTTTAATCCATCTAATATTAAAATTGAATCCTCAATAGAAGGTTCCTCAACATCAACTTTAGCAAATCTTCTTGAGAGCGCTTTATCTTTTGAGAAATCATTTCTATACTCAGCAAAAGTTGTAGCACCAATACATCTTAGTTTTCCATTTGAAAGCATTGGCTTTAAAATATTTGAAGCATCCATAGCAGAACCACCAACACTTCCAGCTCCTACAATTGTATGAATTTCATCAATAAATAAAATTGCATTAGGAACTTTTACAACTTCTTGTAATAAAGATTTTAATTTCTTTTCAAAATCTCCTCTATACTTTGTTCCTGCAATCATAGAACCCATATCAAGTGAGAATACTTTTGCATCATGTAAAAATTCTGGTACTTGTTCTTGTGCAATTTGCAATGCTAAACCTTCAGCAATTGCAGTTTTACCAACACCTGGTTCTCCTACTAAGATTGGATTGTTTTTCTTTCTTCTACTTAAAATCTCAATAACTCTTGAAATCTCTTTTTCTCTTCCAATAACAGGATCAATTTCACCTTTTTGTGCAACAGCTACTAATTCTGTAGAGTTTTTAGCTAATACTTTATTACTCTTATCTTCAGTCTCTTCTATAACCTCATCTTCTTCTTTATGAGAAATCTCTTCTAAAATATCAATTCTCTCAATACCAAGTGTTCTTAAAAGATAAAGAGCATAAGATTTCTCATCTTTTAAAATTGCTACGAACATATCTTCAACTGTTGCATTCCCTCTTCCACTTGTTTGAGTATGTGCTACCATATACTCTATAGTAGAAGTTAAAGAAATAGTCTCTAAGGGTTCATCTTCAACATCTTCTGGAAGTTTAGGTGTATTCTCATCTATATATTTTTTTGTATCATCAAATAACTTATTTGAATCAACTCCTAAGTCTATAAATAAATTTTCTATAGACTCATTATGTAATAACATTAAAAAAATATGTTCAATTGTTAAATATTCATGTTTACTACTTTTTGCATAACCTACTGCTTGCGAAAAAATACTTCTTAATTCTTTACTTATCATTTTATTCTTCTTCCATTACAGCTTTTAAAGGAAAGCCTTTTTCTCGTGCAAGTGTTTTAACTTGTCCAACTTTAGTAGCTGCTATTTCATGTGTATAAACACCACACACTTCTCTACCATTATTATGTATATTTAACATAATAGTTGCTGATTCATCTACACTTTTTCTAAATACCTTTACTAATACATCAATAACAAAATCCATTGTTGAATAATCGTCATTTAATAAAAAAACTTTATATTTTTTTGGCTCTTGTAAATCTAAATCATCATCTAATTCTATTTCAATCTCGTTACTCACTTCAAACCTTTTTATGATAAAATATCATTCTAATTTTAATTTAAAAAATATTATACCAAAAAAGAAAAATATATGAATAAAGAGATTAACTACTATAAAAATAAATCAATTTTTATAAGTGCTACAAATACAGACGTTGGAAAAACTTATGCTTGCGAAAAATTTTTACGATATTTTGCAAGTAAAGGTCTTAAAGTTGGATATTTTAAACCTTGTGAAACTGGTGTTATTGATTTACCTATTGATGGCTCTAAAATGTTAAAGTTAACAAAAGAGCTAAATCCAAATTTTAATGTATCTATAAATGATGTAGTACCTTATCAATTTAAACTTCCTGCAGCTCCTTATGTTGCAAAAGAAGAAACTACAATATCTTTATCTTATTTAAAGCAGAAAAAAGAATACTTGTCCTCTTTATGTGACATCTTAATAATTGAAGGTGCTGGTGGTCTAATGGTACCTTTAGAAGAAGATTTATTTATTATTGATTTAATAAAAGAGTTTAATAGTGAAGCTATTTTAATAACTCCCTCTAAACTAGGATGTATTAATGATACTTTACTTTCAATAGAAGCTTTAAAAAATAGAGATATTAATTTTGAGTTTTTTATCAATTTATACGAAGATAAAGATAGTTTTGAAAAAGTATCAAAACCTTTTTTAGAAAAGTACTTTAAAAAGCTATCATTTTTAGATGAATTACAGATAGTTTAAACTTCTTTAAATTTATCAAATATGCATAAATTTGCAAAAGAATTTGTAAATTTGCAAATTTATATTATTTTTTATCCTTAATTTTTCAAGCCATTTCATATCATTTTGACTATATTTTACTACTGCTTTAAGTTTATTCTTCCTAATTTAAGGGCTTTCCTAGAGTTTTTTGAATTTAAACTTAAGTTAAAACACTATTTTTTTTTACATAAAAACAATTCATTTTAAATAATGTATAACTTTCACATCAGTTTTATTCTATATACTTATAGAGTTACAAACAGTGATTAAAAAGCACAAAATTAACAAAAGAAAGGTAGATAAAAAATGACTTCTGCAATAGATTTATCAAAATTAACAGCAAACGATGATTTAACACCGGTTCTTGGTGGATACTGGCCTGGTATTCAAATTTATTACCCACCAATTAAATTCAACCCACTTGATGGTACATATGAAAGTATGGAGCAAGCTAAATTAAGATTACAAAAACATGCTTATAAAACAAAAGCACACACTGTATTATTCGATTTAGAAGATGGTTGTAGACAAAAAGCTATGTCGAGAGAATTATTAATTCAAGAACTTCCAAAGTTTCCTGAAAGAAACTTCCAAATAGCTGTGAGAATAAATCCTTTTAGAACAGATGAATATGAAGAAGATTTAAAAATGTTAAAACAAATTCATCAATATATTGATGTAATTGTATTAGCAAAAGCTGGAGAAGTTTATGGATCTGCTGAGATTAGAGATTTATCTTCTTGGTTAGTATCTATTGGAAGTAATTTAACTATTCAACCAATTATTGAACATCCAAAATCACTTCAAATTGCTGATAGATTAATGGATCATTCAACTGTTAAACATGTTGTTTTTGGTATTCACGATTTCTCTAAAGCAATGGCTTATAAAATCACACCTGAAGGTTGGATTAATGAGTTAGAAACATTCTTTAATATGCTTACTATGGAAGCTAGAGTTAAAGGTGCTGGAGTTATTGGTGGAGTTGAAGTTATGTTAACACCACACTCATTACCAGATCACTGTGTTGAGAAAAAAGATATTAGAAGATGGTTAGACTTACATGGTGACGATGCTTCTAGACATGTTTATGCACATGCACAAAGAGAAAATGCAATGGGATTAACTGGTAAACAAGTTATTACTCCAAATCATATTAATGTTTGTAAAGTTGCATTTACACCAAGTCCTAAAGAACTTGAGCATGATATTACTGTATTAAAATTAGCAATTGAAACTGATGCTTTATTAAGTGGAGCAATTAGATACAAAGGTGAAATGTTAGATCCACCTATGTTTGGTAAAGCTTTACAAAATATTTTAAGAGCGTATGCACTTAGAAGTTTAAATAAAGAAGATGAGATATTTGCATTATCGGTATTAAATAGAATGCCAATACATACATTTAAAGAAAACTGGCCATACGGTCAAATTTAATAAGGAGTTATAACAATGAGTTCAAATGTAACAATTGAAGTACCAGAATACTTAAATATTGGAGTTGCTTGTACATCTAAACATGTAGGGACAGCTAAAGAAAATAGTACTGCTATGATTATTGAAGATGATAAACTTGGTACTGATGAAATAACATACAAAGATTTAGCTACTAAATCAGATCAAATTTGTAACTTCTTAACTGGATTAGGATTTGAAGCAAGAGATAGAGTTTTAGTTTGTTTAAAAAACTCACTTGCTTACCCTATTTCATTTTTTGGAGCTATTAAAGCAGGTATTATTGCAGTGCCTACTTCAACATTATTATCAGGTTCTGAAGTTAAATATTTAGCAGAAGATTCACAAGCAAGTGCTATTGTATTATCAGCAACTATGTATGATAATTTATTACCTTACTTAGAAAACTTAGATAATTTAAAAACTATTATAGTTGCAGGAGTTGATTCAACTGATGGTTTAAATATTCCTAAGGGAATGAATGTTTACTCTTTTTCTGAGATTTTAGAAACAGCAGATAAAACAGCAAATCATTATAAATCAAAATCAGGTGAACCTGCTTATTTAGTATATACATCTGGAACAACTGGTTATCCAAAAGGTGTTTTACATTCTCACAGATCACTTGTAGGAAGAACTCCAGCAACTGAATATTGGTTTGATTTTAAAGAAAATGATAGAATCATGCACTCTGGAAAATTCAACTGGACTTATGTTTTAGGTTCTGCACTTATGGATCCATTATATAATGGTCATACAGTTATTGCATACGAAGGTGGAAATGATGCTGGAACATGGATTGAATTAATTAAAAAACATAAATGTACTATCTTTATTGGAGTACCTACAATTTATAGACAAATTATTCAAAAAACTGAATTCACAGCTGATGATTGTCCATCATTAAGATATTGTATGTCTGCTGGTGAGCATTTATCTGATGAAATGATTGGTTTATGGAGAGATAGATTTAAACAAGATATTTTTGAAGCTATTGGTATGAGTGAGTGTTCTTACTATATTTCACATTCAAAAAATAATCCAATTAGACCTGGTTCTGCTGGTTTTGTACAACCAGGACATACTGTAAAATTATTAGACCCTGATACACTTGAAGAAGTAGCAGATGGTGAAGAAGGTATGATTTCTATTGGTGAAGATGATCCAGGTTTATTCTTAGAATACTGGCAATTAGAAGATGAAACTAGAAAAGCTAAACATAATGGTTACTTCTTTACTGGTGATTATGCTAAAAGAGATGAAGATGGTTATATCTGGTTCATTGGTAGAAAAGATGATATTATTAATACATTCGGATTTAGAGTATCTCCACATGAAATTGAAAGAGTTGTAAAAACTCACGATTTAGTAGCTGATTGTGTTGCATTTGGTTTAGAAATTGGAAAAGATAAGGTAATTGTAGCAATTGCTGTAATTGGACATGAAGAATTAACTGCTGAACAAGAAGCTGAAGTATTAGCATTTTCACAAGCTAACTTAGCAAAATATAAAGCTCCTAAAACAATTTTTGGAATGAAAGATTATCCAAGAACTAAAAATGGAAAAGTTTTAAGAAAACAACTAGTTAAAAATTTACATGATGTTTATCATGCAAGAGAAACTGGTGAAGAAATTAAAGAATACAAAGCTAGAAGATCAATGTTATTTGTACCTTCTTATAATAAACATAACGTTGAAAAAGCAAAATCTGTACTAGCAGATTCTGTTATCTTTGATTTAGAAGCAATTTTATCAGAGCAAAGAGATGTTGCTAGAGATACAATTAGATCTGTTTATAAAGAAAGTGGTTCTAAATTTGGTGAGTCTGAGCGAATCTTAAGAATCAATAACTTAGGAAGCGAAGATATTGCAAAAGATTTAGAACTTGCTCGTGAAATTGAAATTGATGGTTTATTATTCTCAAAAATTGAAACAGCAGAACAAGTTTTAGAAGCTGTTAAATTAATTGAAGAAGTTAATCCAAATTTATCTTTAATGATTATGATTGAAACACCATTATCAGTATTAAATATCCAACAAATTTGTGCAGCATCAACAAAAGTTGAAGTTGTTGTAGTTGGGTCTAATAAACTTGCTAATAGACTTCAAATTGATATCAAAAAAGGTTCAAAAGCAATGTTTAACTATTTATCGCAAATTGCACTTGCTGCAAAAGCATATGGTCAAACTGTTATTGATGGTCCTCACTTTGATGTTCATGATGAATTTGCTTGTGAAGATTCAACTAAAGATGCGTTCAATTTAGGATTTGATGGTAAGTCTTTAATTCATCCAATTCAAATTGAATATATCAATGATATCTTTACTCCAAAACAAACTGAAGTTGAAGATTACGAAGTAATGATTGGAAAATATGAAGCAGCTAAAAAAGAAGGTAAAGAAGTAATTTACCACAATGATAGATTAGTTGATGGTTCTAGAATTAAATGGGCTAAAAAAATGATTACATTATATGAAACATATAAATCATTAGGTCAAAACCTATTTAATAAATAAGGAGAATTAAGTGTCTAAAATTAACCCAAAAATCAATGTGGGAAATTTTTTCGAAGATTTCACAATTGGTCAAAAAATAGTTCACCCACTTCCTAGAACAATTAGTGAAGGTGATGTATCTTTATACATTGCTTTTACTGGTTCTAGATTTGCATTACATTCATCAAATATTGTTGCAAATGAAATGGGATATGATAAAAGACCAATTGATGATACATTAATGTTTCATTTAACATTTGGAAAATCTGTACAAGATGTTTCTTTAAATGCAATTGCAAATTTAGGTTATGCAGAAATTGCATTCCCTAATCCTGTTTACATTGGAGACACAGTTTCAATGACATCTGATGTTATTGGACTTAAAGAAAATTCAAGTGGAAAAAGTGGAGTTGTTTATGTACACTCTATTGGATATAACCAAAATGGAGCTGAAGTATTAAACTTCAAAAGATGGGTTATGGTTCACAAAAAAGATAAAGAAACTAAGTCAGGTATTAATGAAGTTCCTACTTTTGCAAAAACTACACCTATCTTAGATGAAATTAATCTTCCAGAAATTAAGTGTGTAAACACTGATTCAACTGGAGGAAAATACTTTTTTGAAGACTATGAAGCAGGTGAGAGATTAAACCATCCAGAAGGTATTACAGTTGATAATAGTGATCATACACTTGCAACTAAGTTATACCAAAATAATGCAAAAGTTCATTTTAATGACCATATGATGAAATCTTCACCAATGGGTCAAAGACTTATGTATGGTGGTATTGTTATTTCAATGGCTAGAGCATTATCATTTAATGGTTTACAAAATGCACAAAACATTTATGCAATTAACTCTGGAGCACATGCAAATCCTACTTATGCAGGTGATACAATTTATGCTTATACAGAAGTTATAGAAACTATTGATCATAAAAGAGAAGACTTAGGATTATTAAGATTAAGAACTATTGCTGTTACTAATCAAAAATCTGATGAGATTGTAAATCCTAAAGGCGAAGATGGTAAGTATTTAAAAAATGTAGTACTTGATTTAGATTATACAGTTGTAATTCCAAAAAGAAAAACAGCTAAATAATAAACAAAAAATATAAAAAATTAAATTTAATAAAAGGAAAATAATATGACACACCCTAATGAAGCACTATTCGGTTCTGGAGACAATTTACCAATTATCCCATCTTGTGAGCATTTTGCAGGTAGCGAAAAGCTAATCTTAAAAGGTTTTCAAATGCAAGAAAAGCTTGGACCTGTTTTTGATATTACTTGTGATTGTGAAGATGGAGCTGAAACTGGTAAAGAAGTTGAACATGCAGAAATGATTGTTAGAGTTGTAAACTCTGAAGCAAATAAATATGGTATGGCAGGAACAAGAATTCACGATTTTGATCATCCAGATTGGAGACAAGATATTGATATTTTAGTACCAGGTGCTGGTGAGAAATTAGCATATATTACTATTCCAAAATCAACTTCTTATGAAGATGCAAAAACTCAAGTTGAATATATTCAAAAAGTTGCTGGTGAAGCTGGAATTTCTAGAGAAATCCCAATTCACGTTTTAATTGAAACACATGGTGCGTTACAAGATGTTGAAAAAACTGCAACTTTACCATGGGTACAAGTTTTAGACTTTGGATTAATGGACTTTGTTTCTGGTTACCAAGGTGCAATTCCTGCATCAAATATGAGAAGCCCTGGTCAATTTGATCATAGATTAATTGGTGCTGCTAAAGCTAAAGTAGTTCAAGCTGCTTTACAAAACCATATTATTCCTTGTCACAATGTTACATTAGACTTAAAGAACCCATACCAAACTTACAAAGATGCTGAAAAAGCAAGAAATGAGTTCGGATTCTTAAGAATGTGGTCTATTTATCCAACACAAGTACAAGCTATTGTTGATGCAATGAAACCTGACTTTACAGAATTAGAAGCTGCACAAAATATCTTAATTGCTGCACAAGATGCTGAGTGGGGACCAATCCAGTATGATGGTGAGTTACACGATAGAGCAACTTACAGATATTTCTGGGAATTAGTTCAAAGAGCA
>Ga0193963_1000752_pt1 | contig 16756 bp, 24 predicted proteins | sample FB_6_MG_FD_140359 | JGI IMG/M metagenome (GOLD analysis project Ga0193963, IMG submission 140359) | Microbial mat bacterial communities from the Broadkill River, Lewes, Delaware, United States - FB_6_MG | ecosystem: Environmental > Aquatic > Freshwater > River > Microbial mats | place: USA...
ATTGCTTCAATAACTCTTGGTTTAATTTCTTCGAAAATATCATAATCAGCATCATCCAATACCGCTTCAGGAATAGGAATAATAACCGCAAGTTCTTCTGCGTTTAAATATTTATTAGCCCATGCAGCTTGTGATGTTTGCTTAAGACCTGTGTCTCCATTAACAAAATAAGCTGTAGGTAATGATGATAATACTGGCATTCTTCTTTGAGCTCTACTCATGTTAGGAGCTCTTGTTGCAACTTGCATAACCACTGAAGATTCAGCAACACCATCAATAATTTCTTTAGTTACTTCCTCAGGCATTAAAGCTTGAGATCCTGTTCTGTCAATAATTGAATCATATGGCGTAAAATAATTCAAAATAAATAACATTGTTGATAACATTTTTTTCATTTGTATAGCCTCCATATTAAATTACGTATTCGAGCGTCCTCGTCCTGCAGCACCTCTAATTAAATCATTCATGCTAACAGTAGGTTGGTCATCGACATTTCTATTTCGATCATGTGTGCGATCTGGGTGATCATCACCTTTTTCTTCAACCTTAAACATGTAAGACTTTTCAGTCTTGAGGCGTGACTTCTCTTCTTCAACCCCAATAAGTTTTCCATCTTCACCAATTGTTAGGGCATCTCTGTCAATATAGCTTAACAAGTCTTCCAAGCTGTGCGGATTTAACGACGCAAACTCTTTTTCTAATTGATGATTGAAATCCTGCTCTTGCATTTGTTGCTGCAGTGCTGTGTTTGTTTTAATTAGTGATTGATACTTTTTAACAAGTTCTTCATTTCCTGATTCCTTCGCAGCTTCTTCAAGCTTTGAGATCTTCTTATTTAATGAAGAGATTTGCCCAGATAATTGACCTTTTTGAGCAGTTACTGCATCAATTCTCTCTTGAGGAACATACTCAGGTTTTTCATCTGAAACTTTGTTGATTAGCAAATTAAATCCAGTATCTTTTAGAATTGCCTCCATTGCATCTACTGCTGCATTAAGCGCTGCTTTTTGTTCCTCAGTCGCCTTTGCAAACGATGGTGAAGCAATTACATCCGTTACTTTACTCATTAGCTACTCCTTTCCATATTTAAGCATATGTGCTATACTAGCTTTTAAGGACTTCTTGGTTGGTCACATTAAGTTTATTTGTTGTTAATTTTGTTCATTCTAGCTTGATATACTTTTCTTAAGCTTTTAGATAACTTTACATTACCACTAAAATCAGCTCGCTTGATATCATTTCCTAGCTTGGTTCTCATTACATTGTCGATAAAGCCTACTATGTATTCTTTCTTACACTCAGGACAGAAGTAATGAATTTTGTAATACTTGATTCCTTTTTCAATTCTACACCCTGCTTCTCTTAGCTCATCAATTTTTGCCTTGTGAATTGAAAGATCAGGCTTGTTAAGTTTGAACGTCTTTTTGCACTCAGTGCATATTACATTCAATCCTTTTATTGTACTTGGAATATAGGCCATTCTAGGCTCCTTTCATTATCCTCAATGGGTTTGTCGGGCTGACTTCCCGTCCTTACCATCGTATATCCATTATATCACATTCACATTAATTTGTACACCTTTATTTTTAATTTACTGCACCTTTTGGAGTTTTATCTAGCTTGGGTTTTGTTGATCCTCTTACGACATCTGATATAGCTTGAAATTCCATGTCGTGGGTTAGCCAATATGCATTATCATAATCAGATTCTGATAAGCTTGCATACATTAAGCTCATTGTCTGTGGATTAAAGAAATTGTAAGGCTTATTGATATATTCGTCAACAGTTATCTTCCCACTCAGCTTAAAATTCAATAGCTGGCTGCCATCACTAGAATATATTAGTAAAAGAGATCCATTTTTAGCTTTAACCTCTATCATTCTTTTGTTAGCCATAAGTCCTCCTCTCTAATTACATAATGTGCACACAATGTGCTAATATGTCAAGCCTTGCATAACCCCATATATGATTTCAAACATATCCTTATCTTGCTTATAAAATCTGTCTGGGTTTTCAAACATAGCTTGTATTCCCATTGACACAACTTCGGTTCCTTTCCCAGGCTCGTGTTCGTAGTTTCTTCCAATATAAGTGTCGAAGAAGTGATCTTTCCAATAAGGCTCTGATCCTCTTGACAACTTAGTCCCTTCAATTCTTGTTTTGTACCAATTGTCTATGACTCTGGTTTTCTCTTTTGAAATGTCTTTAAAGTGATGTCCTAGCTCATGTATTCTAGTTGCTGACGCTGACATCCCTTTAGAGCTTGGTATTGAAACTCTTAATGCAGTCCGCCTTGTTGTAACAGCATACGCTCTTGCTGTACTCCAATCAACGGCAATCTCCTCTGGGACATCCTTAGCTAAAGAAGCGCAGTGCTTATTAAACCAAAGAAGATCCTCCCTCATTCTAGTCTCTCCTATTTTTGAAGAATCTCTATAATAGAAGTTATCAAGCCCAAATGCTGGGTTTATTTTAGGATCTTTTACATGAAGGTTTATTTTAGTTTTTCCCGCTTTTAAGTAGTCGTTTTTTACAGCCTTAGCAAATTGATTTTTAATATAATTAATATCGCTTTTATAATATCCAAGATATTGATCAACCTTCGCTGGCCTAAAACCTCTATCTAATTCAGTTATTCTTCGAAGATACTCATTTTGTGTGGTTTCCAAAGAGTCAATTAGCTTTATCAGCCTATTTGAGAGATTAAATCCGGGATTTGTTGAATCAGTGACAAAATCATCATAGAAGTCTTCGATGTTATAGTTAATATCACTTCTAAAATGCTCAAGATTTTTAAACATCTTATAAGTGTCACCTGAGGTTCCCTCTAGCGTTCTATACTTCATAACAAGCTCATCTAGCTTCTCGTCTGTGTATGCTTGTTTTCTTGAGATACTAAATAGTTTCTTTCCCTCATCATCATACATTGAATACCCTAGTTTAACTGGAGGTTTTGATGAACTTACTGTTTGTAGGTCTTTATGGATCGATAAGTTTAATCCTTTTGACTTTGTAACCACATTATCTTTAACTATTAAGTCATCAAGTGATTTTCGATATTCTTTCATTGCCGTATCTACCCCATCAGTTCTCCTAATTGCATTAAGCCTTTTTGACTCGGATTGAATATAGTTTTGCCTAGCTTTTTCATCAACCCATCCTTTTTCTTTTGTCCATGGAACTTTTGATGTCTTTTTAGGCTTTGGCTTAGGCTCTACTTTAGTCACTGGCTTAGGCTTAAGATTAGGCTTAGGAACTGGTTTAGGTTTTGGCCTAGGAGGTTCTACTCCTCCCTTTCCTAATTTGTAAACTTGTTCACGATCATATCTACGTTTTAGCACTTTTCCTGTTCTATCTTCGTAATCTTTTAACAAGTCACGTTGGCTAGCTTGATATCTAGATATCTTTGCTTTAGTGAATTGCTTTGTTTGTGGATCCAATGCCACTTCATGTCTCATTTTCCACTTTCTAATTTGTGACTCATTATATCTTTGTAATTGTGTCTGGTCATATCCTTCAGGATCATATGGTACCTTTTCAACCACTGTACTTCCCTCAACATACCCAATTATCATGTGTTTACAATTTGGGTGAAACAATCCATTAGCTATGGCATCATCAAGGGTTGTCCTTCCTTTTGGATTGTCATTTCCATCTAAAGCTAAAACAACTGCTTCGTAAGGAGCACATAATGGACAACAATTCCCATGGCTTGTTACAATCACATATTTCAATCCTGCTTTAGCTATCCTATCGGACGCTCCCATTCTTGATGCATTAAATGTTGAAGTCCTTAGAGCCATTTGTGTATAAGTTGTAAGATTCCAGTTTCTACCAGCTTTGTCAACAAATCCTGTAATTCCTTTATCAGCAAACTTATTTAGTGATCTTTGTAGTGCTTGTCTACTTGTAGTTGTTCCCAGTAGGATTGTTGAAGCAGTTTCTTCAATTACACTTCGATAGCCATCAACGGCTGAACGTAAGATGTTAAGTCTTCCTGCCTTCAGGACTTGTTGCCTTTCCAGCTTCATCAGTTGAACATCCTTGGGTAGTTTTACTTTGCTTGATAGGATTTTATTGGGTGACGTTACTTGTTCACCGATCCCATATTCTCCACCCTGCTCATACGCCACTTTAAATGTACTATCGATGTCTTTGTATATTTTTGATGATGTTGTTCTTTGCGCATGTATTAATTGCTTCTTCATCGATGTTAAATTTCTAGTTTTATTTTCTACCCACTCAGGAGTGTCAATTCCTTCGGCAAGATTGTTTTTGATTATTGCCATCATACGTTGCTCTTCCTGCTTAAGTTGATCAACTATATCATCAATGTAGTTTTCTATGTCTTGTCCAAATTGATTAGGCATCTAATCACCTCTATTCCTCTGAGTTTTTATTCTTTTCCTGATTCATTCTATCAATCTGCTCTTCCATATCAGGGTCTTCTAAAGTAAGATTTTCAGCCTCTTTCTCCTTTTGAATCCTTTCAACTTCTGCTTTAACTTGTTCTTCAGTCCAATCTCTGTGAATCATCTTAACTAATGTTTCAGTAGATGCTGCACTAGCTGTTCTGATCTTAGCAACTGCCTCACTAATCTCTTTAACTGATGATGTGATTCCATCACTAAACTCTATCGTAATATCAGAGTCATCCTTAATTGTACCACCAAACTTTTCATTGTTGATTCCTATCATAGCTTCGACAAGTTGTGTTAACGGTTTCATCCAGAATGCTTCCTTTTTGACCTTCTTTTTATTACTTCTAGATTCACGTTGTTGTAGTGCGTTACCAGATTCTACACGTCCTTGGATGTTTAACCCAAATGATTGTGGTGAATATCCTGCCCCACTTACTATTCTTTCAATAAAGTTTAAGCATGATTTTTCAAACTCATCTGCTCTAATTGCGAATTGTATCATCATAATAGTATTTTTATCTGCATTTAGTGGGTCAATGTTTAATAACCCATAGATTGCTCTATCTTTGTCATACTCTAGTGATGCTCTAGTTGTTAAGTCACCATCAATGTCTGTCGATTCTTCTAAATATGTTGATGGAGCTAATATTTTAGCTTTGGATAGTTCAATATCTCTTAACCAGCTTGAATATGTTTCATCTAATGCTGACATAAGAGGTTCTAATCCTTGGAGATCACTTCGCCCCATTGAGCTATTCCTATCCAATCTGTTGGGTAGCATATTAGGCACGTAAACACATAATATCCCGTTATAGTTATATTTAAGATCCTTAAGCATTTTTGTCTGAGGTAAAGATGTGATTGACACTCTTTCACCAAGCTTATCGGTTGAGCCTAAATATAAGTCATATAGTATTTCACCATTTGAAGTATACGTCTCCGCCAACCTGTGTATTTTATTAATCTTCATATCAGATGTTTTTGCTCTTTCAACACAAACTGTATTGAAGAATGTTACTTCAGTTAATATTCCAAACCTAAATGTGGGAATTGCATAATCTGGTTGTTCAATTTGAAGTATCGGTCTTTTTACAAGCTCTTCATCTACTGAAATCTTAAGGTATACCCCTCCAAGTGGTGAACACGTTTCACTACCTGATAGACATGTTTGGTTGAAATCACATTCTTTCAAGAGATTATCAAGCTCATCCTGTGATGCTTTATATTCCTCTTTTGTATCTTCTTCATGTGCCTTATTTATCCTTACTGCTGGAGCTTCACCAAATAAAAGATCTGCATTTAGCTCAGCGATAGATGATGCAATAGGAACATGAATTGGTGAAGTCATTCCACTTTCTCTTTGTTTCGCCCAAAATGTGTTTCGCTTTAGTTGATACTGGGTGTTGAAGGTGTTGTATGTGCTTGTTAAATTATAATACTCATGTAACAAGTCAATCTCACCTGCATACCAAGTTGCATATTCACGCATCTTCTCATAAAGCATACCCATTAAAGGGAACGAAAGTTTTGGACTAAATTTGTCCTTTCCTTTTTTGTTAGCCATTTATCTTCTCCTGTGTTCTAATTTCGTCCTAAAATCTATTATATCACGATCTATATAAGTTGTACACTATGAAACGTACCATGTCCAAAATGCAGTGACTTGTAGTGATCCTGTTACCAGGTTGTTTGTAAACGATAGCATGTAATTTGAATTTTGCTTCATAATGTATTCTAAAGCGTTGTATGAATTTCCTGCTTTGACTTTTTCTTCTTTAATTGTAAACCCACGTTTTATATCAACCCCTAAGACAGTGGGTAAGACATCATCAGTGATTTCAAAAGCATTGTTTGTAAGATCTAAGTTTCTATCTGAATTAAATATTGTAACTGGATCTCCATCTGTCCAAACTGAGTCTTCATATAGCATTACACTTAGATCTATATCTTTATTTGTAGCTATTACCTCAACTTTTCTATCCTTCATATGGATATCTTTAGATAGTGAAGTGGTACCTCCCACATAATATGTTTCACCTGCTCCTATAATAAACGTTACTGATGAATAAAATGCTTTCCCATTATGTGTATGTGCTTCAATAGAATCCACCACAGCTAACCCGTCTTCTTTTGCTAAATCTTCAATGATCTCTATATGTCCTGCTAATAGCATGAATGTATCGAATAAGTTTACTTCCGTAAAATCGGAGAGGAATGCATCTCCTGATCTAAAGGCGTAATTCTTTTTCTCTCCTGCCATTTCCTCACCTCCTATTTATTAAACCACGTATAACGAGGCTTGTCTTCGTTGAACCATCTCCACCTTATGATATCATCTATAAAGATCCCAACGAGTATTACTGGAGCAAACACAAATGCAAACAGTACACTAAATTGACCCATGATGTTCAATGGTAAGTTAGAGTAGTCCCAAACATTCCATCCTAGTATGATATTTACTATCACACCTGTTATAAATTCTAAAGGAAGAACTATTGCCTCCCCAATTAATATCTGTTTTACCAATGGCATGTCGTGTGTTAACAAGTGCTCATTGATTAGTCCTACAAGTGATCCGCACAGTCCTGCAAGTAGGAACATCGTCCAATGTGATCTTCCTCTCCAAAGGAGTTCTAAAATGTAGTAAATCGATCCCATTGCTATGAACAGGATCGAATACATAATTAAATTTCTACCACGTAATCGCATTTACTTCCTCTATGGTTTTACATGCCAATACTTGGAGTCTTAGTTCCTCAAATCTTTTGATGTTGGTTTCAATGTGCGTATGCATATCCATGCCTAGAGCTATCACTTGTTGTGGTGAAAATATATAGCATGTCATTTCTCCAGATCCTTTCCAGCTAAGCTCTTTAGTTGTAAGTCCTGACATAACAGCCATAGCCATTGTGCATAATGCTCCAATATTAGCTTGGTCAGTCATTTTAGAATCAAACATCTTCTCCTCACCTAAGCATGTTGAATTAAATCCAGATACGATTGTTGTTTCGCATGCTATACTTAAGTCATATATTTTACCATAGATGTGTGATTCAAAAGGAATTAAGTCTTGATCTTCGATGAACCATTCCTCTGTCTTCATTAGTTCTGTTATTGATGAATATCCATAAATCACTGACTCAGGATATAATTTTAATTTGTTAAACTTTTCTTCGCCTATTAATTGCCAATGTCCAATAGCCCATAGTCCATTAAGTGACTTTCTAGCACCAGTTACCTGAGCAATCTCACAAGCTATAAAGTGTTCTACCTTTGCTACCACAAAAGGCATTGTTTTATCTAATCTCATAATTTAACCTCCTATGGATTCATATCAAGATATTGTTTTGATATATCCTGTTCAAGTTTTAGTATCTTGTCAATGTCTACGTTTGGGCCTGTGTATATAAGTGTTGTATCCAAAAGACCGTTTAAAAAGAATATATAATTCACACCATTATAACGTGCGCCCAATGTTGTAAAATCTTTACTTGTTAAAGTGCCTGAATATGAAACAGCAACTCCTTCTTCTACAATGTTTAAAAAAGCTCTTACTTCTTGTCCCGTCCAATAGAACACTACGTTTTGGTGCTTATCAATTTCATAAGGAACCGCCTTTACATTAGTGCCGTCTAGTAATATTGATATTGTTTGATTACCTAGGTCTAATAAAGCGTATTGTTGGTCTACAGAACCTCCACCGCCATTCCTAGATATTAAGTAAAAACCATCGGGGTCAGACGTCTTAAAAGTTGCAGATAGCACTAATGGCCCTTCTGTAATATCCAAACTTGGGTTATCTGCAAATATAACATGGTCGTCTATACCATCGAAAGTAAGGACGTCTGCAAACTTTTGTAAAGCCAATAAATCATATTTAGCCGCGTTAACTTCTTCTTTGGTTTTATTTGCCCAATCAGTACCAAAGAAAGCATCAAGTTGAGTAAGATGAATTGCCAATACTCCACCGTCATTGGATTGTTTACCTTCTATTTCTAAAGTCTTTCCATTAGCGGTTGCAGAATCAGGATAAAATGCATATATAGTCACTCTCTCCATTGAAGTTTCACCCGCTGGCATTGTATAAATATCATAAGTTTCATAATATTGATTTTGCAATGGGTTATCTACTGTATTAACAGGTATATCAGGCGATGTAGTAGTTCTAACATAAATACCCACTTTTGTGCAGTCACCATTGTCTAACTTTTGTTTAGAAAATAAAAACCACTTATCATCTTGAATTGAAGGTGTAGATTTTATATTTATAGTTCTCGGAGCTGTATTTGTACCGTCTCCAATAAATGAGTATACTTGGTCAGTTACTGATTCAGTTGCCCCAATAGCTACCCAATCATTAGCACTATCTAAAAAATACGGATTTATTACGTTATTTATCTCAAAGTTAGTTACATTATTCCATCCACTAGATTCAGTACCTTCGAAGTTAACAAGTTTACCATCGTTTCGGGCGTATGGCTCATAAGTTACATCTGTGGTCTTTGATACTATTGCATTGTCAAATGTCCAAGCTACTTTATAAAAACTAAACACTGCATATATCACATTTGAGGGAATATCAACCCATCCATTTGTATTTATATCAGACGAAGTAATACCACTTATAAATACTTTGTTTTCATCATAAAATGCCACGCCTGTAGATGTAGAATTTTGTCCTGTTGAATAATAAACCCTACTCAATCCGCTTACAACTACATAATCACTTCTAAATAAAGTGCCAAATGTAAAAAATAACCCGCTAACTGGGTCTACATAAGAGTTATCTACAAATAATAATTTATTTACTATATTCTTACCTACCTCATTTGCCAAATCAACCCATGGTGATTCATTACCTGTTAATGGTGCGAATCCATCCGCCTCTCTTGCATCTAAATATAAAACTGCACCTAGACGTTTTGCTCTTTTTCTAAAGATTAGTACTTGTATCTTTCTAAACACCTTTGAGATAAATGATTGCTTTACACTCGTATTTAGATTGGGTGTAAATGAATTTCTCATGTTATACCTCCTATACTACTTTTGGTGTGATGTTTGTGTCCAATTCAATTGTCATTTCCGCATCCGCCAATACTACCAGTTTGTAGATTTTACCCGGTTTGTACAGGTCTCTAGATGGGAAATCATCAGTTAGTGAATTAGCAGTGTCTTGAAGAACTGTTGTTAAGTCAGCTTCCTCTGCATTTACCATATAAGATAAATTACCTGCACTCTCTTTTCTGATACTCATGTTGTTTACTCCTACTGATTCAATTGTGTTGATTTGTAACGTTGTAACTGTATTTGCTGCTATTAAAAATCTTTTCTTACTTCCAATGATTACTACTGCCATTATTCTATCCTCCTAACAATCGTCATCGTCGTCTTCCTCTAAATATCTATCTAGAAAATCACCTAAGATCATCTCGAATATAAAGCATCCGATCTTTCCTAGTATGATTCCTATCGCTATTATAACTATGTCATTTACTGTCATCATCCTTTACCCACTTATAATGTCGGTTGATTTCCACTATTGTTATAAACTTCCTTTGGTGCAATGAGTTAGTTCCTCGTACCCAAAATCCTGGGTGTCCTAGTTTTCCTAAGAACCTATTTGCTGTATTGGGTTGATATCCAAAAGTGATTATAATATACTCCATCCCATTACATTGTATCTTTTTGCCATAAAGCTTTTCTAGTTCCTCATGTGAATCTGATTGCTTTCTTGATATAACTGATTTTGGTCTAGGGCATATCCGTCACCTCCTTATATCTTCTCTTCATTAAGTAATAGTTTAATAAACAATGCAAATTTACTTAGCAATTCTGCATGACGTTCATCATTTAAATCACTTTGTCCAGTTTCATATAAAAATGCATGTGCAATCTCGTGAACTAGAGGATCTTCAAGCCATTCTTCTGGATATCCTTCCTTTACAATTTCAATCTTCTTGTTGATGTAATCACACTCAGCACATTTGCCTTCTTGAGTTAAATGTGAACCATCTTTTAGATATTTGATCTTATATCTAGCACCCATAATCATTATTGACTTACACATACTGCCCTCCTCATATTTAAGCTGCACGCTTACCTGAAATACTTCCGTATGTTACTATTAATCTTTGTAGTAGTTGACGTTGTCCATTAGCGAAGTACCTCATTGCATCCATTGCATGATCATATTCTTTAAGAGGCTTATCTTCTCCATGTTCTTGTTTCTTTTCATCCCATGAGTATGAATAAAACTCTTTAATTGTTGTTTTGCATTTCTTTAGTACCCTTAATAGATCGTTTTCGATTAATGATGCCATTAGTTCAATTCCTCTATTGACGTCATTGTTAGCTGCTGTTATCCCTGGTACTTTTTCCTCGTACAATTGTAAGATGAATCCTAATGCACTTGGATCTATATACACCTTATCGTATCTAACTGGATATTGTACTCCATCTACTTCCACTCCACATCTCTTTACCCACTTCTTAAACTCTTTAGCTAATGAAGATGGTGAGTGTTGTGCTTTACCTGTTGATTGAGTTTTCCTACCATCGTATTCGTACTCATCTAGTATGTATATCTTATGATCACTCCCTAAACCGAATAATAGATATACGGTTGGGTTAGCTTGCCCGTAGTCCACGCCTATCCAGCGTTTCTTTATCTGGACTTTCATAGGTACTTCATCAATGATCATCTCTTGTTTGAATGCTCCATAGATTAATCCTTCTGCCATTACCCATAATCCTAAGATATAGCGTAAGTAGAAGACTCCCTTGAACATCCTTCTGTATCTTGCTTTTACTTTCTCACTTAAGGAAGGGTTATCGTCCAAATCAAAGTGTAGTCTAAAAGCATTCTTGCTCTTTATATTATCTATCCATTCTATTTTAAACCAATGGAACGGTCCTTTTGGATTGCAGTTAAACCATAGCTTAGCTCCTTCCTCAGAACATCTGGCTACCGCCTGATTAACGAATGACTCTGGTTGGAGCGTTACTTCATCAAATAGGAATCCTGCACTTGTGAATCCTTGTACTAAATCCTGTGACCTCTCATCATTACCACCGAATATATAGAAGTAATTGACTACCTCGCCTCTTTTTACGATGAGCAGATTCTCAGATCGTTTGTCCTCTGTTCGATACCCTCGTAAAAATAGCACTATCTTCAGTAGGAATAAAACGTTTCTTCTAAATGATCCTATTGTCTTTCCTGCCATCCCTAGTTTTGCATAGTTGAATGTTGACATGGCCCACAGTACGAACGAGAAGCTCATTATTAGGGTTTTCCCACTACGTACTGCACCGTCTGCTATGATGACGTCTCTGTCCTTAACGGGAGAGTTTTTATTCCACCACGTTAGCACTTTCATCTGTTTATCACTTAGCTTAGTCCATTTAAATAAGCGTTTCTTTTTGCCTACCTTCTTGAGGTGTGCTTTCCTATTGGGTTCCACTACGTCAACGTAATCGTCTTTATTGATTCTTTTTAGACCTGTTCGATCTATACTCTCTTTACTCATTATTTAGTACCCATTTCAATGCACCTTGTTGTGCTATTATTGCTTTTCTCTTTTTGTCGGAGTTAGCTCTAACGTAGATGTGATTTAATGCTTTTATTCTTTCCTCTATTTGTTCTTTTGTTTTCATCATTATCCACTACCTCCCTAAAATGGTATATCGTTTATTGGCTTCATGTGGTGTTTTAAGTATGGTATATCAACTTCGTACCATGTCCCTGTATCTACTTTGACTACTAATGCCCATGCACAATCGCTTTCGTGATGAACGTGAATCATTAGCACTACGAATACGTGTTTTCCTTTTCTAACTACATCACCTACTGCGTATTTACCACATTGTTCCATAGATTCTACTAGATCTTTCATGCACTCTGAACTATATTTGATTAGTGAATATGCACCTTCGTACTTTTGTAGTTTCTTTTTCTTACTCATTGTCATCTTCCTCTTCAGGATCTGTATAGTTTTCCCATACCTCTTCGGTGAGATCTCCTATAGCTTCTAAGAATCCATCATCCTCGAACTCTTCCCCTTCTCCTGATTTCCGCTTCTCTAATGCTAGCTTTTCTTCTAGGATTGCTACTTTACGTTCCTCTATCTGACGTTTCCAATCTTTAGGGATTACATCAAAGTAGTGCTCCAATTTATCCATTGCCCATTTTCTATCTTCTAGCTCTATAGTTATCCCACCATGTTGGTCTTTCTTTATTTTCTTTACTATTTGACCATCCATACGATCAGAATCTACAATGGTTAGCTTTCCTTTCTCTACAGTAAGGAAGTCCGTAATATCCGCAAATGCTATTCTAGCGTACATGTCCACCAAGTCAACTCCTTCAAGATGACATGATTTCGATATACGCATTTTAAGCCAGCAAATATAACGATTGCATAAAGTTTTGTTTCGTATTCTCCAACCAACATAATGTGCTGATCCTGGAGCGTATCCTGCTTTAATAGCTGCAATCTTAACGTTACTTTTACCAATATAGTATTCACAGAATAATCGTTGTCTCTCGGTTAAGTCTGCGATAACTTCTTCTCTAGGCATAGCCAGCAACTCCTCAGAAGTAAAATCACAAATGACTTCCCTCATGATTGTTGGCATGTTTACCTCCTAACTATGATTATAGTTTGCCTAAGAGATAATTTAGTGTTGTAGCAACCAGCGATCCGACTGCCACAGCTACGATTGTTGTAGCGAGACAATTGATCAAAAACATTGAAAGGCAGCATATTAGCTGCCATATAGTCATTGATTGCCTCTTTCTATTTTGTCTCTTAGCTTTTCATTTTTATATGATGTGATAGTAGTCAGTGTAGATTTGACATCCTTTCGGTATGCTTTAGATCTACATCTATCACAATCATTAGCCTCCGTGATAAAAAAGCTTCTATAGAACTCTTTGCACGCTTTGCATCTTCTAGCATGTAATTCTACATCATCTAGAATAGCATATAGCTTGAGGTTAATTGATTGATCCTTTGGATCCTCCATATTTTTAGTGATTTCGTAAGTGACTGTGCCTTCTTTTTCTTTACCAATAACGAATTTAGTCAACCATTTCATACATTGAATTAAATTATCTTTACGATATCTCTCAGTGTTGAATTGTTGATCAAAATACTTCTGTATTGCTTTCATTATTTTTCCTCCTTAGCCGTTGTATCTTACAAAGTTATAGTGAAGTCTTAAAGCTGAAACCCTAATGCGTTTCCATGGAACTTCATATGATTTCTTTCCACCTAAGTCACATTTTCTAATTGTGAAGCCATTAAGGTTATGTCCTACTTCAAATTTCACGCCGTTGTTCTCAACTATCATTTTTCTTCTAATTGCTTGATTCATCATAATAATCCTCCTAGATTGTTGGTTTTTATTTGTATATCCATTATAACATACTGACGACGGATGTACACCTTTATTTTCATATTTCTATAGCATACGTTAAGCTGGATTGGTTCGTAAGGAAGTACACTTGTCTACATATTTATTTTTGGAGGAATAATATGGAAAATCCAGCTTAACGTTATCTTTTATCTGAGGGTTAATTTGGCCTACACAGTATGGTCTCTAAAGTTGCCATTGAATCACATTCTTCATTTAATGGTATTCCTGAATGTGCTTTTACCTTTTCAAACTTTACTACTAATTTCTTATTCATCAAAATATTGAAGAGTGATTCCCATAATTCCTTATTTGCTAGAGGGGATCCATCTGTTTTTCTATATCCGTTTTGTGCCCATTTAATCAATCTATTTGGGTGGATAGCTCCATTTACTACATATGCTGAATCACAATATACGGTGACCTCTAGTTTTTCATAATTATCTTCTTCAAGAACTAACAGATGTTTTAACCCATATATTACTGCTTTTAATTCCATCTGGTTGTTGGTTACTACTGGTCCGCCGTACTGTACATTTGTGTATTTTTGTCCATCAAGAATGATAATGTATGATGAGGATCCTGGGCCTGGGTTTGGTGCTGCTCCCCCATCAGTCCATAGTTGTATGTTACGCTTCATCTGGTCTCCCTTGTTCATCTTTTTGGTGATCTCCTAAATTGACATATGCATCAATTACGATGATAGCTTTTAAGAATACTTCAAACATTGATTGTGCATAAAGTGTATTGACGTGTTGATGTGTGTCTTTTGTTTTAAGCATACATACCCATGAGTTAATATTGCTACTCATAACATATGCTATCATTACCGGATATTTCTCTTTTAGTTTTAAGTATAATGCCTCGAGGTTTTCTAACGTTACCTCCAGATTGTTTTTCTTTAACCACTTGATGTTTCCTACATAATTCAAAAGATAGTTCATCTTCCGTTCATTTTTGCAGTCCGCATAAAGCATATCTTCTAACGTTGGTTTAGCCATTTCTTTTTCCTTTCTCTATAGCTTCCTCTATCTCTAATAGAATATCATGACCTTTAATGTGCTGATTATAGTTTTCTTCTAGTGTGTTTGAGTCGTGGAGATTTTTACACATTTGATAGTGGATATCTGTTATCATTCTGTGATTGGTCAATTGTAACTCTAAGATACAACAAAGTATTCGAATGATTAGTTTTGCCAAGTGATTTCGCCTCCATAAAAAAAATCCTAGTAGTGCTTTTGCAGTACTAGGATTTGTGTGTTAGGATGGTAGGATTAGATATCCCATCCATCATCTTCGCCGTCATCTTCAGTTTCAGCTTCTTCAGCCGCTTTAGCTGCTGCCTTAGCTGCCTTATTGATAGCCGCTTGCACCTTCTTAACTACTTCAGCTTTTGATTTACATTTACTTAAATTGACTTTAAGCTCTTTTGCTTTTGCTTTAAGTTGATCTTTATTCATATCTTTTGCTTTTTCAGGCATTTCATCGTTTTCATCTTCAGTTTCAGCTTCTTCAGCTTCCTCAGCTTCTTTCTTAGCTTTAGCAGCAGCTTTGTCTTTCTTGGTTTTTGCTGCCTTCTTCTCATTAGCTAATCTTTTCTTCTTTTCAGCTGCTGTTTCTTCAGCTACAGTTTCTTCAATTTCTTCATCACTTTGCTCATCAGTAACTTCTGGTTCGTCACCTCTTAAGCCTTTATTGATTGTTCTACCAGATACATGTGCTGGGATGCATGATAAGATCTTTACTAAACCTGCTTCAGTTCCTGCATGTGCAACTAATAGTGGATATCTTCTTCCCATATCCTCAAGCTCTGCTGATGATACTGATTCCGTATTTCTTACTGCTTTTACGATCTCGATCGTTGAATAATTCTTAGCACTCATTAATGTGCCTCCTTTACATTTTGAGTATATTCTCCAATATTAAATTTCCAATGTTCATTGTTGATAGTATAAGTATACCATATCTGTCGCTATATGTACACCATTATTTTGACTTTTTCATTTCTTTTGCATATAACTTTACCTCTGATAGGATTTCCTCATATGCCATTGCCTTTTCAGTTTTAACCATATCAGCATCTATAGGGTGTTCGAGTGTTTTGTCCGCCTTATGTTCAGCAATTCTTGATTCGGCTTTCTTAGCAATATCAAAGATGTTTTTCATGCATTTTTCCTTAAGCATCCCAACCATCCTCATCATCATCTTCGTAAAGCTTAGGATCTTCATCTTCATCCCAATCTCCATCATCATCTTCTTCAGGTGATTCATTTTCATCCCAATCTTCTTGGTCATCTTCAGTCATAACTTCTTCTGTGTTCATTCTTTGAGTTTCTGCGTTTTCATCCTCTATGTCCAGATCTAATATTACGTCGACTAACTTAACTGTACCATCGTCTAGAGGCAATAGCTCACCAATGCTTTCATATTCAAATGATGCATATTCAGTTGATAGCTGGATGATTCCTTGACCATCACGATCGATTGTTAATTGTTTAAAGTCGAACTCACCTAGATTAACTGGTTTTGATTTACCATATTTAGCTGAACACTTTATTGTTTGACCTGGGAGGATCATCATTTTTGCCAATGCTTCTCTTTCGTCATAGCTAAATTTGAATTTAAGAACTATGTTTCCTTTTTTATCAGTTGTTGCGTTTTCGTACTGACCTAATGCTTTGATTTTAGCTTTCATATAATCTCCTTAATCGTGGTGCTTCATGATTGGTGTAGTCTCATGATAAGCTCTTGTAGTTTTGTCTTTTGACATATCATAACTAATTTGCTTTGTAGCTTTTACAAGCACGTCATATTCTGATTCTGTCTTATCAACATTGCCGTCACATGTGCAATCCTTACATTTTACATCGCAGTTGCATCCATGGCTTTGTTGATCAATAATGATATTTTTAACATGA
>Ga0193963_1000753_pt1 | contig 16746 bp, 18 predicted proteins | sample FB_6_MG_FD_140359 | JGI IMG/M metagenome (GOLD analysis project Ga0193963, IMG submission 140359) | Microbial mat bacterial communities from the Broadkill River, Lewes, Delaware, United States - FB_6_MG | ecosystem: Environmental > Aquatic > Freshwater > River > Microbial mats | place: USA...
ACTAAGTATATATTGCGTTGTAGCACCATTTGAATCAAGTTTTCTGATAGGGTTAATACCACTATCTAGAATATAGACTGTCCCGTTACTATCGACTGCAACGTCTATAGGAAGGTTTATCCCATTAGCACTATTTAGAAGGGTAGTTACTGTGCCATTAGTATCGACTTTTTTTATAGCATTATTTGCGCTATCTGCTATATATATTGCACCATTATCATCAATTGCAAGACCAAGAGGGGTATTTACCTCTCCACTAACCAATGTGGTTACACTACCATTTATATCTATCTTTTGTATAGCATTGTTAGCGGTATCTGTTATATATACTACACCATCATTATTAACTGCAACACCAAATGGATAACCTAATCCACTATCAAGAACTGTTTTAAGTACATTGGTCTTTGTTTCTAATGTTAACCAAGAAGGCTTAGTATCTATACTCCAGTTTAAATCATCTCCATCTGCATCGTTAGCATTTAACTCATACGAGTAAGGTGTGTCCTGTGTGGCCGTAGTTATAGCATTACTTTGTATTACTGGATTGCTTGCACCAAGGCTACTGATTACAAATAGTAAACAATTAGCTATTATAAGAGACTTACCTCTTTTAAATATTCCCATCTTTTCTAACTCCCACTTGATATTAAAATCTAATATCGTAATATTTCATTATTGTAGCTTTTAGCTGTCAGTTGAGAATCAGAAAAACTTATTTTAGATTTGTGTATAATCCATCTATGTCAAAAAAAACTTATAATATATTAATAGTAGAAGATGAGTGGATAAATGCTAATTTCATTACAGAGATTTTAGAAACACTTAATCAAAAAGTTGTTGGAATAGCGAGTAATGCTAAAGAGGCTTTAGAATGTTTAGAGAAGTATAGTGTTGACTTTATATTTATGGATATCAATATAGATGGTGCAGAAGATGGTATTATGCTTGCACATAAAATCAACTTAGTGCAAACTATCCCTATCATCTATATGACCGCTTTTGGAGATTCTAATACTATAGAAGAAGCTTCACAAACAAATATATATGGTTTTATAATTAAACCTTTTATGGAAAGAGAGGTTGAAGCGGTACTCAATGTTGCTATTCAAAGAGAAGAGGCTAGAAAAAGGGTTCTTTATGAGAAGAGTAAATCAGATAGTAGCGTACTGAAAATAGGTAAGAACTACACTTTTGATTTAACTCAAAATACTTTATATCATTGTAATAATAATGTTCTTCTATCGAAAAATGAGTCTAAACTTTTACGTCTTTTGTGTGTTAATCAAGGGCATGTACTCTCTTTAGAAAATATACGAAAGTCAGTTTGGGAAGATAAAGTAGTTGGAGAATCAAATATACGAGATACTATTTTACGTGTTAGAAAAAAAATTGTACCTCTAAACCTTGAAAATATAACAGGTGTAGGTTATATACTCAACAAAGAGTTTGAGTAAAATGAGTATGTTTAAAAATCAAGATATCTATAATGATGAATATTATCAATGGAGAGAACCTGCACATCTTAAGCAGATAGCACTTATTAGTTTTATAACAGGTTCTCTTTATCTTATTATGTCTTTTGTTGATCAAAGAATAGCACCCCAAGAGATACTTTCATTAGTTAAACTCTTTCACCTTATTCTACTACCAAGTTTGTTATACAGTATTACAATTTTAGCCTTGAGTAAAAAGTATTATACATTTATGATTTACTTTCTCATCTTTGCTACCATTTTAGCTAGTACAGGGCATACTTATATAATTACAAAACTAAATTTTTATTCCCCTTATCATGTTGAGATTTATCTTATAATATTTTGGGTATTTACTGTCTCTGGTCTCCATCTAAAACATGCAACTATTACAGCAATCATAATATCTACTATAGCAATTACAGGCATACTTTATTCAGATACGTTAACTAACGAGAACATGATGTTACATTTTTTTTGGATGATCTCATCTTTCTCCTTTGGGTTTGCGGGTGCATACCTTTTAGAAGTTTCAAATCGTACAGTCTTTTTACAGCAAAATAAACTTTTACAAGAGTTAAATAATAAAAATGTATTACTTAAAGAGTTAGCCCATCGTGTAAAAAATAATCTACAAATCGTTTCTAGTATTCTTTATTCTCAATCCAAAAAAGTAGAAGATGAAAGGAGCAATGAAGTTTTAGAATACGCTATTCAAACTATTAGATCTATGGGGATGGTTCATGAAAAGCTATATAAGTCTGAAAACTTAGAAGCAGTAAATTTCAGTGAGTATTTAAATACCCTTATTGGTTATGTTGGACAGAATCTAAAAGGGGATAAGATAGATTTTGAGATAGAGTGTCAGGATATATTTATATCTCTAAAAAGTGCTGTTCCTTTAGGTCTTATAGTAAATGAGATAATTACAAATAGTATGAAGCATGCTTTTAGCGAAACTACTGATAAAAATATGCAGATTTATATTCAAATGTTGAACATAGAGGAAGATGAATATTATTTAAAAATAGCAGATAATGGCAAAGGTATTGATTTTGAGGAACTCAAAAAAAACTTTGGTATAAAGTTAATAGAATCTCTATGTTCTTTCCAACTAAAAGCTAGTGTAGAGTCTTATAATATGGATGGACTTACATATGTTATAAAATTCAAGGATATAAAAGAAGCATAATATTTTGTGGCGTTTACATAATACTAGTATGATATTGTAAGTATCATAAAGAGGAAGATAGAATGAAAAGTCTAAATAAATATATAGTGATTTTAGTGAGCACAAGCCTGTTTTTAGTGGGGTGTGCTTCCTTAGAGAGTAGTGTAGAGCAAAATACTTCAAGTGTGAAAGAGACACTTTCTAAAGATAACAAAAAATGGGTCTTGTCTGAATTATATTCAAAAGAATTACAAGCTAACTATCAAAATCCAAAAGAGGCAAGTTTATCATTTGAAGATGGCTTATTTCATGGATATACTGGTTGTAACAGCATTAGAGGAAAATACTCTGAAGATAGCAAGAGCTTAAAATTTTCAGAAAAAGGGATGTTGATGACTCGTATGTTTTGTAAAGGTAGTAGTGAACGGGAGTTTGTTTCAGCTTTAAAAGAAGTTAGAACATATCAAATATCTGATGGGGTATTACACTTTTTTAATGAAAAGAATAAAGAGATTGCTTCGTTTAAACGCTAAGATTAACTCCTGTAAAAAAGAGTTAATCATTAAGGGATTTATTTTAACTTTCCATTTCCATAGTGTTCAAATAGATAGTCAGTTGTATCTTTAATTGCTTTCTCATCCATAGGTGCTTTAAAAGCATCTATCATTTTGACAACTTTTTTATGCCAAAACTCTTTAGACTGAGGACCTTGATTAATGATATAACCAAATGAGTGACACATTAAACAGTTAGCCTGAATAGCATCAAAGTTTTTTCCCATTTTAATCTCATATGGCATATAAGGAACAGCAACTGGCTCATCTAATTGAGCAAAAAGTGTTGAGAAGCTAAGCATAGTAAGTAATAATAATTTTTTCATCAGTTTTTCCTTATATCACTTCGATAGTTACTTCATCAATACCATTGTATTTGTAACCACCGTGATTCCATTTAATATCTTTTGCAAAAGGTTGCTCTTGTCCTAGACGGTTAATAGCTTTTGCCATGATTTTTACTTTACCATAAGTACTTGGTTTATATGCAAATCTAAATCCTCTAAAAGCATAACGGTCTACATCATCTTGAAGTATTGCACTTTTCCAAGTCTTCCCTTCATCTACAGAGATTTTAACATCTTTAATACCATGCCCATCATCAAAAGCAACACCACGGATAACAAGATGTGAGTCATGATATACAGTTGTACCGTTTACTGGATAGCCAATAACAGATTTTACATTCATAGTAGTGATAGGTTTTGTAGACTCAAATCTATTATCTGGTTCTTCACATTCACAATCGTTATCAGGGATTCTATATGCAACATCCATAAAGAAAAGAGATTGGTAATTTTCTGTTACAGTAATCTTACTTAACATTTTAATCCAGCTATCTGAGTAGTGTCCAGGGATAATTAAACGAACTGGGAACCCATTTAGGTATGGTAAATCTTCACCATTCATCTCATAAGCTACAATAACATGGTCATCAAGTTCATTTAACGCCATCTCTCTTACAAAGTTAGGTGTCTCATAATATGCAGCAGTTTCACTACCGTTAAATCCTATATATTTACCCTCTTTTTTAACACCTGCACGACTAAGAAGGTCACTTAAACGAACACCTTTCCATTTTGCACAACCCATTGCTCCACTACCCCATTGGATACCACCAGCGATAGGCTTATAAGCAGAACGGCTATTACCACCACACTGAAGTACTGCAGTTACTTCAACTGCCTCATAATCACTTTTAAGTTCATCAATAGAGATTGATAACTCTTTGTTTACAAGACCATCAATTTTAATTCTAAACGTATCTAAATCGATATGAGTAGGGATATCTGGCATATGCCATCTAACGAAAAACTCATCATTTGGTGTGATTGGTTTGCTAAATATTTCTCTTGGTGATTCAAGTAGTGGTGGTCTGTCTGAATAAGTAATTAGTGGCTTTTTCTCAGGGAAAGCTAACTTTGATACTTTACGAGAATCTATAGGCTGTGTTGTGATACCTGCAGATGCTGAAGTGCCAATTATAGCAGCCGATGCTGCTACTGATGCTTTAAGGAAATCTCTTCTTTGCATTTCATATCCTTATAATAATTATTTTTTCAGATTTTATCATCTTAAAATTAGAGTGTGATTAAACTAAGTCCAACTTGCCCTTTTTCTCTATCAATTGATACTACTTGAACCTGTGGAAGGTACTGATTTAACGATAAGATTTCAAGTGGATGTGAAATCCTTTTTTCACTCATTTTAGATATATGAATCATCCCGTCATTTTTAAGCCCAATATCTACAAAAGCACCAAAATCAGTGATATTGCGAACAACTCCCGATATAAATGTTCCCTCTTTAAGATTGCTGATATCGTTTACATTATTTTTAAAAGGGATACTTGGAAGCTCTTCTCTAGGGTCAAAACCAGGTTTCTGTAACTCTTTGATTATATCTTTAAGAGTCTCTTTCCCAACTTTTAATTCTTGCGATGTTTGGGTGAGGTCTATACTCTCTAAAGCTAAATTTTGAATCTTTTTAGCTACCTCATAGTTCTCAGGATGAATTCCACTATTGTCAAAGCTATTATTTGCATCTTTTATGCGGATAAAACCTGCTGCTTGCTCATACGCTTTTGCTCCAAGACCTTTGACTTTGAGGAGTTCACTTTTAGTTCTAAAATTACCATTTTTGTTTTTATATTCTAAAATGTTTTGTGCTAAACCCTTACTTATACCAGCTACATGAGATAAAAGTGAGATGGAAGCTGAGTTAATATCTACCCCAACACGGTTTACCAAGTCCGATGTTACATCGTCAAGTTTTTTCTCTAGCAGTTTTTGATTGACATCATGTTGGTATTGTCCTATTCCAAGAGATTTTGGATCAATCTTTACAAGTGTTGCCATAGGGTCTCTCAGTCTTTGAGCTATAGATATCGCTCCACGTATAGTTACATCAAGCTCGGGATACTCAAGTGCAGCTATCTTAGATGCTGAGTAAACTGATGCTCCCGCTTCTGAGACAACTGTATAATCAATTTTTATTCCCTCATCATTCATTTTTGAGAAAAACTCTTGAGTCTCATTTGAGGCTGTACCGTTTCCTATAGCTACCCCATCTATATGGTATTTTTTTATAAGTTGTACTACTTTGTTTTTAGAGTTCTCATAATCATTTTTAGGCTTTGTTGGGTAAATTACAGCCGAGTCAAGGTAAACGCCATTCTCATCTATAACTGCTAGTTTACATCCACTTACAAAGGCTGGATCAACACCTAAGATTCTCATTTTTGTAAGTGGTGGAGTGAGAAGTAGCTGACTTAGGTTCTTACCAAAGACAGAGATAGCAGAGTTATCGGCTTTATCTTTAAGTTCCTTATGTATTTCACGCTCTATAGAAGGAAGAAGAAGTCTGGTTAGACCATCTTTATAAGCATCAAAAAGAAGTTTTTGAGAGCTTTTAGCATGTGAAGGGATTTTGTAGCGTTTAATATTCTCCTGTATCTTTGTGGTGTCTATAGAGATTTTAACACTTAACTCTTTCTCTTTAACGCCACGCATAATTGCTAGGTATCTATGAGAGGGGATATAGGCAACTTTTTCACTCTTAGATACAAGGTTTTTAAAGGTACCGTTTTCTTGAAAGGTTTTTGTTTTTTTAATCTCTAAGCTGCCAAAGCGTAAGAAAGAGTTACGTATATGTTTTCTCTCTTTTGGGTTTGAGGCATACTGTTCGGCTAAAATATCTTGAGCCCCTTTAATAGCATCTGCAATTGAAGGGACTTTAGCGTTTAGATATTTTTTTGCTTCTTTTTCAAACTCCGAGTTTGTTAGTGAAGCTCTTTTAAGAGTGTTAGCTAAGGCTTGTAAACCGGCATCTATCGCACTGTTAGCTCGAGTGTTTTTGTTCTCTTTATAGGGTCTATATATATCTTCTAGTTCACTGAGTGTTTGTGCATCTTCTATCTCTTTTTCTAAAGAGTTCGTAAGTGTGGCTCTTTGAGAGATGAGACGTGATACTTCCTCTTTTCTCTCTATAAGTTTATTAATTTGATTATATGTATTTTCAAATTCACGCAGTACTTCATCATCAGCTGCTCCTGTCATCTCTTTACGGTATCGTGCGATAAAAGGGATTGTAGCACCTTCATGAAGAAGGGATAAAATGTTTTTAATATACTCTTTTTTGAGTTTAGTTTTAGTATGTAAAAGTTCTATGAGTTGTGTCATTTGTATTCTTATATTTTAAATTTTAAAATTATACCTATAATAAATTTTTTATTTTATCAAGTTTTATTATATGTTATAATACTAGTATATTGATTTGAGGAGGATGTTATGAATGTTACTCAATACCTATACCAATCTCCATCAACATCTGCTGTGCAGGTTGGTAGATTAGATCCAAATAGTAAACAAGAGGAAACTAATGCTAGTTCGGGTCCACAAATTAAAGATGAGACTTTGCAACAAGCAGAGGTCTTTGCAGCAACTCAGGTTAAAGAGGTTACCCCTACTGTAAACTCAAACCAACTTTTAGATGTTTACGCTTAAATAAACACTAAAAATTATTCTTGCACTTGTTCTAAAATCCAATCCCACTGACCATAATTGCTGTCCGCATTTATATGACCACCATTTTCTATCACTTTCATCTCAACATTTAAATTTTTTTGTAGCTCTTTAGCTTCTGTCTGTGTGAGGTAAGGGTCATTTGTAGAAGTTATTAGAATTGCCTCTTTTGCTTGAAGTGATTTTGGTGGCGTTACAGGAAAAAAGCTTTTTAGTTCCTCAATTTTGCAGTTTATGCTCGGTGGTGCAACTAAGATGAGTTTATCAATAGTGTCTATTTTAATCTCATTACAAAGATGAAACCAAAGTGTATTTGCGAGTGAGTGACAAATAACAATATCTGGTTTAAAATCCTCTAAGTGTGTTTGAAGCTCTTTTTTCCAAACATCTAAAATAGGAAAATCAACATCACTAAATTTTAAAAAACTTACTGTGCCATATTCTTTTGCTATCTCTGATGCTAACCAACTTTGCCAATGAGGATTATCGCTTCCTCCCCAGCCATGAAGTAAAAGAACTTTTTTTTGCATTACTCAACCAACTTTCTAAAGTTTTTTACACTAAGTAGTTTTAGGTTCTCCCCTTTAAGTGCTTTAAGCTCACTTGAGTAACCTTTTTTAGATACTAAAATAAAAATGTCGGCTTCAATTTTTGCATCTTGACAACTGTTTTGTAGTTTTGTTAATTCACTCTTTTTTACTTTCTGGTTAGTGTATTTACATGTACCTGCAATGATTTTTCCAGACTTTGTTTTAGCAAAAATATCGAGTTCAATGTTATTGTCCCAGTATGTTCCAATCTCAGTAATAGGGTCATCTTTGAAGTTTAATTTAATAAGTTCATGTGAAAGCTCTACAAATGGAAGATGTAAAAACTCGCTATGACGATTCTCAAACCTTTGAGAAATTTCTTTATAATCTCCATCACGAATCCCTTTAAAAATAGGGGATACAAAAGCAAACCAAAATCTTAAAAATGGGGAACTAAAAAACAGTTTATTGGCTACTGACTGCTCATCACTCCATGATGTAAAAATTGTACGTGGTTTCTCTAAGCGAATTATTCCAGTATCGCAGAGCTCATCAATGGCGTTAAAACCAACTTCAGCAGAAACATTTGCTCTTTTAAAGGCTGTACTTGTTTTTCCATCTCCTGTAGCAATACCTGTAAGGATAGAGTGGTACAAAGGCATACCAGTTGTAAGCTCTGTAACATCATTACGGATATAATTAAAGTCTGGAAGTATAATCTCTTTAATGAGTTCTATAGATGGTTTTGATGTGTCAATGTCGCCCCATCCAACGCCACCAAAGATAGCAAATTTTTCTATTGTCTCTTCGATGTTTTTACTTTGATGATCTTTGTAAAATGATTGGAATTGCTCTAAAAGAGTTTTTTTGCTTAAAATGATGGGAGAGCCTTTAAATAAGATTTTTAGATTATACAAAAAAGCTATTTAAAAAGGGATTTTTAATCTTGAAATTTATCACGTATCTCTATAAACTTTTCTAAATTCTCTAAAAATAGCTCAATAAGCTTAGGATCAAAATGTTTTCCACTCTCCTCTTTAAAGAGTTCTAATATCTTATCTAACTCCCAAGCTTTTTTATAGACTCTCTCACTCCCTAAAGCATCAAACACATCTGCTACAGCAGTGATTCTACCGTATATATGGATATCTTCACCAATTAAAGAGTTTGGGTAACCACTGCCATCATATTTTTCATGGTGCTCATTTGCAACAATTGCAGCAGCTTGGAGGATAGGTTTGTTAGAGTGTTTGAGCATGTTATATCCGAGTTCAGCGTGTGTTTGCATTACTCTCCATTCCTCTGTATCGAGTGAACCGGGTTTATTTAAAATTGCATCAGGGATACCAACTTTCCCAATATCGTGCATTGGAGAAGCCATTTTGAGTTTCTCTGCTTCTTTCTTGTCTAAACCATAGAGTAAGGCTAAAAGTTTGGAGTATTCAGCAACTCTTTTGACATGGTTTCCTGTCTCTTTTGAGCGGGTTTCACCTATCTCACCCATTGCATATATCACTTCTCTTTGTGTATGTTCTATCTCCATATTAAGATTTACGAGTTCAGTCACATTGTTAAAGTAGGCTAGTAAGAGTTCCTCATCTTCAATCCCTCTAAGTTCAATTTGAAAAATCTCTTTTTCATATTCGTAAAAGATAGTGTCTTCAAGATTGTTTTTTATCATATCTTGATGATTAGATATTTGTAAGTCTGAGACAGAATTAATAATAGGTATTTGTTCTGTTGCAGATCTGTTCTCAAAAGCTTTTTTCCCATTCATCTTAAAAATAAAGACAGGAGTAGATCTGTATTTTGGTAAAAGGGAAAAATAATAGTTTTTTAGACTGATTTTTTCATTGATTTTAAAAATATAGTAAGTGATACAGCATCTAGTAAGAGATGTAAAGAAAATAATTATAGAGAGTGTTCCTAAAATAAAAGATTGGATAATGAAAGCGTAGAGTATTATAAAAGATGCAAGAATAGCTCTTAGATAAGATTCTTTTCTTGTCATGTTTTGCTTGCAAGTTACCATAGAAATTCCCCTTGGATAGCATTGTAAAAAAAGTATAACATAAAATTACTATGTCGTTTTTTATTATTGATATTTCAGAGTTTTCTGTTGAATTCTTTTGTGAATGTATATAATAAATTTTTATATAAGAATTAATATTCTTTTAATAACTAGAGTGGAATAATACTACTATACAAGGAGAATGGATGATACATAAAATGTTAGTAGGTTTAGTAGTTAGTAGTGCACTTTTTGCTGGTAGTGAGAACTTAGTTCCTTCGTTTAGTGATTTTGATACTAATAGAGATGGAAAGGTTACAAAAGGGGAATTTGAAACGGTTCTTGAACAAAGAGTTAAAAAGCAAAGAGACACAACAAAAATAGAGAACAATATAGATCAAAAGCCATCGTTCCAAGCTATGGATTCTAACAAAGACAGCTATGTTGATGTAGTTGAATTTAGTGAGTACAAGGCTAAGTTCAGAGCAAAATCACGAGAGCAGACTCTAGATTAAATTCTAGGGGCTATCTCCACCTCCAATAAATTTTTACAGATACATTTTCTTTTTACATATATACTTTATAATTAATATCATAAATTCAAAGGATGAAAATGTTAGATGGTACGAAACGAGCTAATATTAAACATGGGCAAAGTGTAGCGATTGTTTTAAAACAGGATCAAGACACAGGTCTTTTAACAGATGGGATAGTAAGAGATATCTTAACAAACTCAAAACAGCATCCTCATGGGATTAAAGTAAGATTGATGAGTGGTGAGGTTGGTAGAGTAAAAGAGATATACTAGAAGTATTTTAGGTAATTTTTAAAGAACTATATTAATTTTGAGTTAGAAAAGAGTTTTTCGATTTATAAGATACAATTTTTTTAAAAATTATAAGGTTCTCTCCTATGTCAAAACAACTATATCGTACTGAAGAGTTAAATGTACTTTCTCAACCTCTTGAGCCATGCTCACTAGATCCTTTAACCGGATTCTTTAGAGATGGTTCTTGCAAGGTAACACCTCAAAACAAAGGGATGCATGCTGTATGTATCTATGCAACAAAAGAGTTTTTAGAGTATTCAAAACGTACAGGGAATGACCTCTCTACACCAATGCCACAGTTTAACTTTAAGGGTGTAAAGCCTGGAGAAAGCTGGTGCCTTTCAGGGGTACGTTTCGCAGAAGCTGTAAAAGATGGCAACGCTCCTCAGATATTTATACACTCCACTCATCAGGCAATTTTACAACTTGTAGACTTAGAGACTCTAAAGAGTTTAGCTATCGACCTGTAGATGTTATTTAGATAATGCAACATCTATGATTTTTGATGTTTTCATCCGTATCTGTTTGAATCAGTATATGGTTGAAACCATGATGCTTTAACTTTTCTCTTATTTTATCTGTAATACTCTCACACTCTGCTAGGCTTAGGTTTTTATCATCTAAGACTATATGAAAAGAGATAAAACAATGTTTTGAACTTGGTTGATGTATATGAAGGTCATGGTATTCAAGTACACGTTTATCATCTGTGATTAATTCACTTAGTTTATTCTCATCCATCTCAGCTGCATTAATATCCATAAGAGATAGAAAACTTTTTTTCAAAAGTGGGTAAGAGTGATTTAAAATATAAAATGAAAAGAGAATAGTTAAAATAGAATCTAGATAAAAAATCTCAAAAAAGTAGATAAAAATACCCGCTACAACAACTCCAACTGAGATAAGAGCATCTGAGAGCATATGTAGGTATGCTGACTTAATATTTGCATCTTCATGGTGGTGGTGATGGTGGTGGTGATGATGCCCATGGTCTGAATCACTCATATTGTTTAAAATATATGCACTAACGCCATTAGCTATCACTGCTATAAGCCCAACGACTATCATATAGATTGGTTCAATTATCTCAGGGTTAAAAAACCTATCTACTGCATGGTAAATCATATAAAGCATAGTGATAAATAAAAAGAGTGTGTTTACAAAGGCAGCCATCATCTCAGCTCTTAGATAACCAAAGGTATGTGTAAAACTTGCTTTTTTTGTAGAGAGTTTAATCGCTAGATAGGTAATCATCACAGCTATAACATCACCAGTATTATGCAAAGCATCTGCTATAAGAGCAAATGAGTTAGAGATAAGTCCAAAAACTATCTCGCTCACGATAATAAGAAGATTAAATATAATAATCCATAAAAGTTTAGTAGTCTTCATTCGTTTTATTCCATGTTAAAATTTTTAAAATATTTTTGTGCTTTTTTTGTTAATGATGAGATTGGGGCACTATCAAATTCTTCTAGATTTACCCAAACGATATCATCATCAATATTATCTAAAGAGTATAGATTTACATTTAATCTATACTTTGTATATGAGTGTTTGAAACTTCCTAGGAAGTTCTCCTCTATAGGGTCTATCGTTGGAAGTACAAGCATGTTTTTGTACATTCGCTCTTTAGATATTTGTAAGGCAATAGAGTTGTTTTTTATGTAAACGCCATAAAAAAGTTCCAATGATTCGTAAACCTTTTTTTTCGTTTGTGTATAGAGTTCAGGTTCCTCTTTCCCTTGACATTTACTCTTGAGAGGGCACTCTTGGCAAAGAGGCTTTTTTGGTAAACATATTAAAGAGCCTAAATCCATAAGGGCAAGGTTATGATGTCGTGGCTCTTGTGAGTTTACAAAACTCTTTGCATATTCCCAAATTGTCTTATCTGTAGGATTTAATAAGGCAAAGTGGCGTTTAATAACTCTAGCAATATTTGTATCGACTACAGGGATGTTTTGATTGTGTCCAAAGGAACATATAGCACTTGCTGTATAGCGACCAATTCCAGGGAGTTTTATAAGTTCCTCTTGAGTGTTTGGTAAAGATGAGGGCATTAGTTGAGCAGTTTTTTGTAGATTCCTCGCTCTTGAATAATAACCTAGTCCACTCCAAGCTGAAAGTACATCATCTTCAGAAGCCTTTGCAAGTATCTCTAGGCTTGGGAATTTCTCTAAAAAATTGGGATAATACTCACTTTTAACACGACTCACTTGGGTTTGTTGCAGCATTATCTCGCTGAGATAAATATGATATATATTTTCTGTATTTCGCCAAGGAAGTTGATGTCTTCCATTTGATTGATACCAAAATAGTAGCTCTTTATGTAAATCTTTCAAGCTATTTAGAACCCTTTTAAAATCTTTTCTATATTGTTATATTGTTTCATCTCATCTAACCAGTTATGGGGAAGTTCAGTATCTGTACTTATCCCTAGTATCATAGCCACAACCATCCCTCGTGCTGAACTGTCTCCACCAGCTTTTGCATTCTCTATCATGATAGTTTTAAAGTCTTTATCTTGTAAGAGTAAGTAGATGACTCCTGCGAATCCACCCTCTATACCACAAGCAGGACCAAAATCTCTTATGACATTAAAACTATCAGAATCTTTCTTCTCTATCGCTTCATCAATCCAGTTTGATAACATTTTATATTTTGTTTTTAAGCCCTTTATTAGGCTATATGTATCGCTGTTTTCTTGTGAATGCCACAATAATTCAGCAAAAAATGCACTGGCGTTAAGAGCTAGTTCTGAGTTATGGGTTAAGCTAACAAAGTCTGAAACATTTTTTAAAAATATCTCTCTTGTATCACTACATAAAAGCAAAGGGGATATACGACCACATATACTTAAATCTTGTGATGAAGCACCCCTCTTTTTTAAAGATTCGCGGGTAGAAGCATCTACATACCCTTCATAATACAACATATGTTCTTTCCAAGAGTTGTAATAAGCAATCGTATCGAAGTCTCTATTTTTATCTATATATTCAAGTAAAAAAAGATTTTGGTCTCCATAGTGGGTAAAGTCACCTTTCTCTTTCCCTTTATGCCACATAGACTGTGGAGCATTGAGCATCTCGAAGTCTATAGGAAGGTTAGATAACTCTTTTTCATCATAAACCCAATGAGAACCTAGTGAATAAGTATCACAAACAAAAGTGCTGAGAACCGCTTTTTTAATCTGTTTCATAATCTTGTAACCTATTAGGAGTATTTTAATTTATTATTTTCTAACTATAGCAAAACTTTTGTAATGTAGAGTAGATTGAGTTATAATAACTTTTAATACTAATAAAGGGTTAATATATGAAAAAAGTACTAGTAGTGTTTTTAATGGCGATGAGTGTAAATCTATATGCAGATTTACTGAGCGAGGGTCTTAGTGCATTTAAAAGTTCAAATTATGAAAAAGCTATTCACCTGTGGGACAAGGCTTGTGATGAGGGCAATTCAGATGCATGTTATAACCTAGCATATATGTATGCAACAGGAAAAGGGGTGCATTACAACGAGAAAAAAGCAGCAAGACTTTACACAAAGGGATGTGACCAAGGTGATCTTCAAGCATGTTCTAATTTAGGAACATTATACGAAAATGGAACAGGTGGAATCACTAGAGACTATTATAAATCAAGCCGTTTATATGCAAAAGCTTACAATGGTGGAAATGTAACTGCAGGTTTTAATCTTGCTGTAGCATACTACAAGGGTAGAGGTGTATATAGAGATTATAAAATTGCACGTGAACTTTATACTGAAGCGTGTGAAAAAGGGCATATTAGAGCATGTTACAACTTAGGACAGATGTATAGAAATGGAAAAGGTATCTATGTAGATAAACCTAGAGCTATGATCTATTACAAAAAAGCTTGTAACTATGGTAGTAGTGATGCTTGTAATAAGGTGAGAAGATTACAAGACGAAGGGCTTAGATAAACCCTTAAAGCTTTGGAGCCTGTGGAGGCTGCAAAGTTTTGTCACTTAAGTTTGGCTGTGGCGTTTTACTACTATCTTGTCCAGAGTCTTTAGCACTATCTGAACATCCAATCATTAAAATTGAAATTACTATCATAATTTTTGAGAACAGTTTCATCATACTTCCTTTATTCAATCACTTCACACATAATATTTGAACCTTTAAAGAGGGCACCATAATTTGTACTATTGTTTTCAAAGAGTAAGCCACGACCATTATTTCCCCAAGAGCTATTCGTTGAATTAAGTGTTTTGAGTTCGTTGATTTTGAAATCATCTATTTGATAGACGATAAAGTTTTCGCTATATTTATTGTTTGAATAATCAGAGTATGGTATTCCAAACATCTTATTGTCATGGCGATAAGTAAAGGCTTTATGGTTGTACTCTACATCACTATAGCTATAGGTAGTTCCAAGAGATTTTTTATCTGAGAGTGTTGGATTTGAGAAGTCACTTATATCAAAAAGCTGAACCTGTAAACCTTGCGCCACCCCTGATGCATCAGCATCTCGTCCAAGACTTAAAACTCTGTTCTCATCTACAATATGCAGATATTCAGAAAAACCAGGGATGGAGAGTTCCCCCACTGTTACTGGGGAGAGAGGGTCGCTTAAGTCTATGGTATAGAGAGGGTCAGTTTGTCTAAAAGTGACTATAAAGGCACGATCACCTTTAAAACGTACAGCTTTAATTGTCTCCCCCTCCTTACCAAGTCCACTTAGAGTAGCTTGAATATTTAAGTTACTATCTTCCATTTTAAGTGTATAGAGTGAGTTTATAGTTCCCTCACTTGACCATGAATTTCCTTGTGTAGTAGCTACACGAAGATAGGAATCCTTCTCACTCATACTAAATTGACTCAGCATATTGCCATCAACAAAACCTTTTCCCTCGTATTTTAAGGAAGAGCCTAAAGAGAATTTATAAATCATCTGTTGCTCTTTGTAGTGAGTGAAATCATAGTATAAAGGGTATTCATTTGAAACAAGATATAAAGAGCTAGTAGAGGCATAATAGGTGTGAGTATTTCCTAAAAAAGAGAGCGTTTCATTGTAAACGCCACTCTGAGTTGTGAAGCTACTCATTGAGGTTATAGATGCTTTTTGGTCAAGTTTGTATGGAGCATAAAAGGTTTCAGGTTCTAGAAGTTCTTTTGTTTGTGTATCACTTTGTATAGATGGAATTAAGTCCTCACTCTTAGGAGTTATAGCGTTATCATTACTTGTAGGGGAAAACTGTGTGATAAGAAAAAGCTTTCCATCTATGAGCCGACTATCTTGATAATGACCATCTAGAGTGTGTTGTGTGATTTTTGTAATGGCGTTTACATCTGAGACATCATAAATAGTTAGTGTGACGTTATTGTCATTATTATACTCAGGGTAGACCATAGACCTAGAGGTAGTCTCCATAATTACAGGTTCATCCATATAGTAATAAGAGTAGTTTTGTGAAATGACACTCAGGCGATTGTTTTCTAAAAACATCTCCAAGATATTAGTATGTTCTGTTTGAATTGTTTGGATAGGTGTAAAGTTTTGTTGTGTAAGGTTTGAAAAGGATGTGATTATAATTTGAGAATTTGTATTATCTACACTATAGATATATTCCCCATCATGTTTTAAGATATCAGCCTCATCTACACCATTTTCTTGCAAGTTTGTTTGACTTGCATTTTCAGTAGTTGTTGTGTCATCTGATGAGTCATTTGTAGTTTCAGAGCTCTCTTCGGTAGCCACTGTAGCTACATCATCATAATAGTAAGTATTATTATAGAGCTTGGTCATTTGATAGATATACTCTAACATCTCCTCTTGAGAGTTAAATGTATGGAGTTGTGATAGTCTGGATTCAAGATGGATACTCTGGCGTTTAGTACTTTTGACCCATAAACCCTCGCTAACCCCTATATTTTTAATTGTGGGAAAATTCAGGCTATCATCATTTACTTGCCACTTATCTGTGGCGTTATACTTCCATACTAAGGCATCATCAAAAAAACTTGTATCAACTACACTGTTTTGAGGGAGGGCTATAAGGTTCCAGCCTTCATAAAGCTCAATCGTATTATTAGAGACTTTTTGAGGAGTTGTACCATTGTCAAAATCATAAGACCATTCTTTGTTGCTAAATATCCATATCGCTTGCCATGAATCTAAGGAGTTTA
>Ga0193963_1000756_pt1 | contig 16713 bp, 14 predicted proteins | sample FB_6_MG_FD_140359 | JGI IMG/M metagenome (GOLD analysis project Ga0193963, IMG submission 140359) | Microbial mat bacterial communities from the Broadkill River, Lewes, Delaware, United States - FB_6_MG | ecosystem: Environmental > Aquatic > Freshwater > River > Microbial mats | place: USA...
AAAAAAGAAGCATTTGAAAAAGCAATAGAAATGCTTAAGATAGTTGGAATTCCAGCACCAGAAAAAAGAGCGTATAACTATCCTCATGAGTTTAGTGGTGGTATGAGACAGAGAGCAATGATTGCTATGGCATTGTCATGTGAGCCAGATTTGTTAATAGCAGATGAACCTACTACTGCATTAGATGTAACTATTCAAGCTCAAATATTAGACTTGATTAAAGCATTGAATAAAAGATTAAATACATCAACTATATTGATTACTCATGATTTAGGAGTAGTGTCAGATGTATGTGAAAGAATTGTAGTTATGTATGGTGGTTTAATTATGGAAAAAGGTACAAAAAGAGATATCTTTTATAATCCTAGACATCCATATACTATGGGTCTTTTAAGATCAATTCCAAATGTAGGAAGTAATAATAGAACTAGATTAGTTCCAATTGCAGGAACACCTCCAGATTTATTGAATCCGCCTACAGGATGTCCATTCTATGCAAGATGTGAGTTTGCCATGAAAATATGTCAGGAAAAACTTCCGCCATTTTTCAATGTAGGTGATCAACATCAAGCTATGTGTTGGTTGATGCATGATGACGCACCTAAAAACGATATATACGAGTCATTAAAAGGAGGTGTAAAAATAAATGGATAATAACAATGATGTTCTTTTAGAAGTTAAGAATTTAAAAAAATATTTTACAAAACAATCAGGATTCATTAAGAAAAAAGTTGAATACATTAAAGCAGTTGACGATGTTTCATTTCATATAAAGAAAGGTGAAACTTTTGGTTTAGTAGGAGAATCAGGTTGTGGAAAATCTACTACTGGTAGAACTATTATGAGATTATATGATGTTACAGGTGGTGAAATTTTATACAATGGTGTTGATTTAGCGCATTTGAATAAAGGTCAAATGATGCAGTATAGAAAAAAAATGCAGATGATTTTTCAAGATCCATATGCATCTTTGAATTCGCGTATGACTGTTTCTGATATCATAGGTGAGCCTATAGATATCCATAAAATTTATACTGGAAAAGATAGACAAGATAGAATTTATGATTTGCTTGAAAAAGTAGGTTTAGGTAAAGATCACGCTAGTAGATATCCACATGAGTTTTCTGGAGGTCAAAGACAGCGTATAGGAATAGCTAGAGCGCTTGCAGTTGATCCAGAATTTATAATATGTGACGAACCAATATCAGCATTGGATGTTTCTATTCAAGCTCAAGTTATCAATATGCTTGAAGATTTTCAAGAAGATTTAGGCTTGACATATTTATTTATTGCGCATGATTTATCAATGGTTAAACATATTTCTGATAGAGTTGGTGTAATGTATTTAGGTAGTTTGATGGAAGTTGCAGAATGTAATGAATTATATAACAATCCTGTAAATCCTTACACTCAGGCATTATTATCATCAATACCAGTTCCGGATCCTGATAAATCAGATGAAATAGATAGAATTGTATTAGAAGGGGATGTTCCGAGTCCACTTAATCCACCTTCAGGATGTAAATTTAGAACTAGATGTAAACACGCTATGCCAATTTGTGCTGAAGAAACTCCAGTATTGAAAGATGTTGGTGGAAATCATTGGGTTGCATGTCATCTTGTTTAAAAGTTGAAAAGATGGGTATATTTCAATTGAATAAATATTCTTTAAAAGTATTAAATACAATTGATTATTAATAAAAAAAATCTAGATTAGTATATTAATAGGAAAATGCAGAAAAAGCGAAAGTTTATTTTGCTAAATACTACTAGATAAATATTTATGAATTGCGAACGTTATTGACAAGATGAGAATTATGGTTTATAATGTTATCATAACGTTTTCATAAACAAGTGATGATTACATTGCTTATAAAAATAAGGAGGAAGTTTAAATGAAAAGAATTTTATCTTTAATATTAATACTTGCGCTAGTATTAATATTACCAGTTGGTTGTGGAGATAGTGCTACAACTGATTCAGGAACAAACTCAGGATCTACTGATTCAGGATCTACTGATACAGGAGATACAGGAGATACAGGATCTACTGATACAGGTAGTGACATGAGTGATACTTACTTAGTATGGAATATAGGTGCGGATCCAAGAACTTTTGATCCAGGTTTAAATAATGCTTCTGACGGTGGAGATATTATCCAAAATTTATTTGAAGGATTATATATTGACGGTCAAAATGGATTAGAGCCAGGTCAAGCTGAAAGTTATACATTATCAGATGATGGTAAAACTTATACTTTCAAATTAAGAGAAGGTCTAATGTGGTCAGATGGACAAGCATTAACTGCAAAAGATTTTGAATATGCTTGGAAAAGAGTTTGTGATCCTAATACAGCATCAGAGTATTCATTTATAGTATTACCATACTTGAAAAATGCTCAGAAATATTATGATGGTGAAGTATCAGCAGATGAAATTGGTGTAACTGCTAAAGATGATACTACATTAGTAGTAGAATTAGAGAATCCATGTTCTTATTTTATGAATTTAGTTTCTTTCTATACTTATTTTCCAGTTAGACAAGATATAATAGAAGCTAACGGAGAAGGTTGGGAAAAAGATCCTATGACATGTGTATCTAATGGACCTTTCATGTTAGAAGATTATCAAATTGGTTCTCACTTAGATATGAAGAAAAATCCAAATTACAGACAAGCAGATATGGTTAAATTAGCTGGAATTCATGGCTTAATGATTGCAGAAGCTACAACAGCTTTGAATGGTTATCAAGCAGGTCAAATTCAAGTAAACGGAACTATACCTTCAGATCAAATTCCTAACTTAGTAGCAACTGATCCAAACTTTACTCAAGAAGCTCAAATTGGAACTTATTATGTAATATTCAACTGTGATAAAGCTCCTATGAATGATGTAAGAGTAAGAAAAGCAATGGCAATGGCAATTGATAGAAAATTAATTGTTGAGCAAGTTACAAAAGGTGGACAAATTCCAGCAACTGGATTTATTCCTCCAAACTTAGCTTGGTCTGATGGAACATCTTGTAGAGAATTAGATGCTAATGGAATGCCAGTAGAAGAATTTGGTATAGAGCCAAACTCAGCGAAAATTGATGAAGCTAAAAAATTATTAGCTGAAGCAGGATTCCCAGAAGGCGAAGGATTCCCAACATTAGTATACTTGTATAACACATCTGAAGGTCACCAAAAAATAGGTGAAGCTTTACAAGAAATGTGGAAAAATAATTTAGGTATTGAAATTACTCTTGAAAATGAAGAGTGGGCTACATTCCAACAAACTAGACAACGTGGAGACTTTGACGTTTCTCGTGGTGGTTGGTTAGGAGATTATTCAGACCCTATGACTATGTTAGACTTATGGACTTCATATTCTGGTAATAATGATGCTCAGTGGAGATGGGAAGAAGAACCAATCACAGCTCCTCATGATAAGATTTTAAATCCTGAAAATAAAGCATTTGATGAAGCAATAGCTGAAGCAATGATTTCATCAGGTACTACTAAAGATGACGCTTATAAAAAAGCAGAACAAATTATGATAGGCGATGAGATGATTGTTGCTCCTATTTACTATTACACTAACTTATTTGTAATTGATCAAACTAAAGTTATCGGTGTAACTAGAACTAAAATGGGACAATGGATGTTCAAAGAAGCAATGGTTCTTGAATAAAAGTAGTATTGATTATAAAAAATAAAGGTTAAAAATAAAAAAAGCTGTAGATTATTTCTACAGCTTTTTTATGAGCATTTTTTGTTTTAAATGAATTTTCTTGGAAAAGCTATGTTTTTTATTATAGTGTCTACTATTTTTTCAATACCTAACACATCATCGGAATCAAATCTACTGATAAAGGGACTATCAATATCTAGTACCGCAATTAAATTATTATCAACAATAATTGGAATTACGATCTCAGATTTTGATGCACTGTCGCAAGCTATATGACCTTCAAATTTATCTACGTCATCTACTAAAATTGATTTTTTATTCAAAGCAGCAGTTCCGCAAACACCAGCTCCGATTTGAATATGTGTGCATGCTGATTTTCCTTGAAATGGTCCTAAAATAAGTTCTTTATTTTTAAATAAATAAAATCCACACCAATTTATGTCATCTAAGTATTCGTATAATTTTGCTGAAACATTGGCTAAATTGGCTAACCAATCATCTTCTTCACATATAAGTCCTAAAACTTTAGTGTTCAAGAATTTATAAAAGTTCATTTTATTTGAAAAATTCATTCACTTCTCCTTTTATTAAATACCATATCTACAAATTCAGTATACATCAAAATTGTTCTCCTAGCAAGGCTTTAGTGTTTAATCATATAATTATAGGGTATTAATTTAATAAATAAAAGAAAAGGAGATAGAATTTTGAAGAATTGGAAAATTGGATTAAAATTAAAAATGACTAGTTTAGTTATAGTGGTATTAGCGTTGATAGCAATGGGATTTGCAGTTTTTCAAATGAAATCACTTGCAAATATGATTGATTATTTTTGTGATAAAGCAATACCAGCACAGAACTTATTTTGGAATACAAAGAATAATCTTACAATAGTTGAAAGAAGTTTATATGAAGCAGTATTAGCAGAGGATAAAGAAAATGAAATGGAAGCATTAAATATTGCTGACGATAAATCTAAGGAGATATTAGAAACTCTAGTTCCTCAATTGGATGAAAGATATCCTGGAGATGAAAATTTAAAAAAATTTCATACTTTATTTAATCAAGCATATGGATTGAAAGATGAAATTGTTTCTAATATAGATTCAAACAATAAAAAAGAGGCGAGCAGAGTTATAAAAGAGGAATTTATTCCCTTATTTGATCTTGCTGGAAAAGAGTTAGATAAAACAACAAAAATAGTTTCAGATAGAGTAGATAAAAATTGTGTTGAATCTGGACAAAAGTCAATTATTTCGATAATACTAATGATTATTTTAGCTGTTGCAGTAGTAATTATAGCAACTATATTCTCATTTGTTAATATTAGAGCTATAACTAGACCTATAAGCTTAATAGTAGATGCAGCATCTGAATTATCAAGTGGTAATCTTAAGGTGAATATTGATTATGAGTCTAAAGATGAGATAGGTGAACTTGCGGAAGATTTTAGAAAAATGGCAGAGAGACTTAATTTTATCATATCGGATATTGATTATTGCTTAGGTGAAATGGCAGATGGTAACTTCAATATTAAATCTAAAGATCGTTCGGTTTATGTTGGGGATTATCAAAATGTTTTAAATGGCATGATTAAAATAAACGCAGAATTGAGCTCTACATTAAGTGAAATAAATGTATCATCAGAGCAAGTTTCTGATGGAGCAGATCAAGTTTCTGCTGGTGCACAAGCATTATCTCAAGGAGCGACAGAACAAGCATCATCTATAGAAGAATTATCAGCAACAATTTCAGAAATCAGTAATCAAATAACAGCAAATGCTGAAAATTCATATAATGCCAATTTATTATCTACTGAATCAGGCAAACTTGCGGTAGAAAGTAATGATTATATGTCTAGATTAAATGTAGCGATGGGAGAAATAAATGAAAAAGCTAATGAAATAGGTAAAATAATTAAAACAATAGATGATATTGCATTCCAAACCAATATATTAGCTCTTAATGCAGCAGTTGAAGCAGCAAGAGCAGGAGATGCTGGTAAAGGATTTAGTGTTGTAGCAGATGAAGTTAGAACATTAGCACAAAAATCTGCAGAAGCAGCAAAAGGGACTACTGTATTGATTGAAGGAGCAATAAATGCAGTTAAGAATGGGTCTGAAATAGCTGAAGAAACAGCAACTTCGTTGAATATGGTTGTAGAAAAAGTTTCAAATACTCAAAAACTTGTTGAAGAAATAGATATAGCAAGTAAAAAACAAGCAGAAGGTGTTTCTCAGATAAATGTGGGTGTAGATCAAATATCAGCTGTTGTACAAAACAATTCAGCTACAGCTGAAGAAAGTGCTGCAGCTAGTGAAGAGTTATCTAGTCAGGCAGTCATGTTAAAAGAATTAGTAAGTAAATTTAATTTGAAGAATGAGGATTGAGTAAGATAATATAAGAAAAAGCAGAATTTTGTTGAAAATTCTGCTTTTTTTGTTATAATAAGATATATTAAGGAGGTAAATATGTCGAAATTATTATTAGGAAAAGCTGTTGCTGATGAGTTAACAGCAGAAATAATTAAAAAAGTAAGTGATTTAAGTGAAAGTAATATATTGCCAAAACTTCAAATTATCAGAGTTGGTAATAGAGATGATGATCTTTCATATGAAAGAGGAGCATTAAAAAGAATGAAAAAATGTGGTATAGAAGTTGAGGTTAAAGCATTAGCTGAAAATATTTCAGAAGAAGATTTTGTGTTAGAACTTGAAAAATCAAATATGGATAAAACTGTTAATGGTATATTGATATTTAGACCGTTACCGAATCAGCTAACAGAGGAAAAAATCAAAAATATTATTGAACCGTCAAAAGATATAGATTGTTTTAGTCCTTGCAATGTTGCGAAGATAACAGAAGGAGATAGCACAGGATTTGCCCCATGTACTCCTGCAGCAGTTATAGAAATTTTAAAGTTTTATAATATAGATATAACAGGTAAGAATATTGCTATTATAGGTAGATCTATGGTTGTAGGTAAGCCATTATCACTACTATTATTACAAAATAATGCTACTGTTACAATCTGTCATTCTAGAACAAAAAATTTAGCAGACATAACATCTAAAGCTGATATAGTTGTTGCAGCTATTGGAAAAGCGAAATTTGTAGACGAAAAATTTATAAATTCAGATGCTATATTAATTGATGTTGGAATAAATGTAGATGAAAATGGGAAACTTTGTGGAGATGTAGATTTTGAATCATGTGAAGGTAAATGTTCTATGATTACTCCAGTACCAAGAGGAGTAGGATCGGTTACAACATCAGTTTTAGCAAATAATTTAGTGAAGGCGTGTATAAATCAAAATGAACAATAAAACAAAAGGAATTTTATGTATATTATTTGCGGCTTTTTCATTTACTTTGATGAGTGTATTTATCAAATTAGCTGGAAATTTACCAGCTCAGGAAAAGGCGTTTTTTAGAAATATTTTTGCATTTGTAATAGCATTTATTATAATGAAAAGGCAAAAAGTAGAATTTAAGATTGAAAAAGAAAATATTTTACCATTAGTACTAAGAGCTTTATTAGGAACAGTTGGTATGGTTTGTAATTTCTATGCAATAGATCATTTAGTTATAGCTGATGCAAATATGTTAAATAAGTTGTCTCCATTTTTCACAATTATATTTTCATATATAATATTGAAAGAAGATGTGAAGACGATTCAGTGGTTAGCAATTTTAGGAGCATTTGTAGGATCTTTATTTATAATTAAACCTAGTTTTGCTAATGCTGCCTTATTTCCATCAATGATAGGATTGTGTGGAGGAATTAGTGCAGGTGCAGCTTACTCTATGCTTAGATTATTGGGCAAGAAAAATGTGAATCGCAGTTTTATAGTTTTGTTTTTTTCTGCATTTTCTAGTTTAATTACATTTCCACTCATGATGATTAATTATGTTCCTATGACTTTGAACCAATGGATTATAATGGGATTAGTAGCGATATCCGCTACAGGAGGACAATTTGGTTTGACTTATGCATATTACTATGCACCAGCCAATGAAATTTCAATTTATGATTATTCACAAATAGTTTTTGCAGCTATTTTTGGATTCATTATTTTTAATCAGACTCCAGATTTATTTAGTATTCTTGGTTATTTAATCATATCGGCTATGGCATTAATTATGTTTTTTTATAATAATGGAAAATTATCAATTAAAAGTTTAAAGCATAAAATATAAAAAAATTTCAAAAATATGTAGTGAAAAAAGTCTCTTTCTATTTGGGGACTTTTTTTTCAAATAATGCTAAAAACATTGAAAAAAACCTTTAAATATTATATAATTAAAGTAATTAAATAATATTGGAGAATATATGAAAAATAAAAGGGTTGTGGGTTTAATACTATCAATATTAGCGGGTATAATATTTTTGATTTTATTGCTACTATTTGTTAAAGGAGAAAACCAAAAAAGCAGTATTCTTAATACTGGATATATTATTGAGCATGATGGTGAAATTGTTGAAAACGTTAGATTCAATGATTATATTTTTGATGCTAATTATGGAGATGAATTTGAAATAACTAGAATTATGCCTAATGCTAAAAAAGACAATATGTATTTCAGTTTTATAAGTTATTTTGCGAGAGTAAGAGTTTATTTAAATGATGATTTAATATATAGCTATGGAAATGGTGATGATGCGTACAGTGGAACTCATTATATTGGTATACCTAATGGATATCAAAATAAAAAATTAAGAATTTCAATAAGAGCTGTAGCAGACAAGGCATTCGTAGATTTAGAACCACCTAGATTTGATACTGAATATAAGGTGAAAACGGATGCTGTTCATAAAAATATGCTCGTTTTTCAAATATCAATTACATTGATTATCATTGGTATAGTCCTTTTAATATTATCAATTTATTCTTCTGTGGTTCAAGGTAAAATGATAAAATTAGTTTTTTTAGCACTACTATGTATATGCATTGGAAGTTGGTCATTAGCCTATACTAGAACGATACAATTTATTTCAGGTAATATGCATTTTAATACGATTTTAGAGTATATTAGTGTATATTTTGTTGGTGTTGCTTTGCTGGGTTTTTATTTTGATTTTCCAATAAAAAAATCTAGTAAGATATTGAGTATTGCTTTTGCATTTAATTGTGTTTTTTTTATAGCGGCACTTATAATAATGTTTATAGATGATAAACTTTTAGCACTTTTAGTAACGCCTTTTCATATTAACGCAGCAATTACTTTGTTTATACTATTGTCAAATGCATCTTCAAAATTGAAAAATGGTAAATTATTAGATAAAATAACAATTATAGGAATTTCATTGGTATGTATATGTGGATTAATAGATTTAGGTATGTTTTATAATTATAATGGTGGGGTATCTATTATTTACCCTCTATTTCCAGTAGCATCGTTCATCTATTTAGTATTGTTAATGGTTGGATATATAAATGAGATGAGCCAATTGAATGCAGAAAGTGTTAAAAGAAAGCTGCTTATGAAATTAGCGTATACAGATACTTTGACTGGATTAAATAATAGAAGTAAATTTAATATTGATTGTGATAAATATTGTAAAAATAAAAGTAATAAAAGTTTAATTGTTTTTGATTTGAACGGTTTAAAAAGAGTAAATGATAATTTTGGACATTTAAAAGGTGATGAATTATTGAGAATTTTCTCTGAAAAATTATGTAAATATTTTGATAGAAAAGATTGTTACAGAGTTGGTGGAGATGAGTTTTTTATAATGACTAATTTGGCAGAATTAAATAGAGTTATGAATAAATTTACTGATGATGAAATATTTCTGAATGTGTGTAATGAAAGTGTTAAAATCACTGCTAGTTTTGGTTTTTCTGGACTTAGGGAATTTTCATATGATTTTGAAAAAACTATTAAAGCAGCAGATGAGAAGATGTATAGTATGAAATTTAAAACTAATAATTGTAGGGAGTAGTCTATGAAAACAGTAAACGATTTTTTTTACAGCTATAATAAAAAAGATAAAATTCATTATATTGAATGTATACCTGAAAACATATGTTGTAAGGCTATAGTTCAAATAGTACATGGAATGGCAGAGCATGCAGATAGATATCTTGACTTTGCAGATTTTTTGTGTTCTCAGGGATACATTGTTTTTATTCATGAACATGTTGGTCATGGGAAAACTGCTATGATGGTAGAAAAATTAGGCGTATTTAGTGATTCTCACCAAAATGAAACTATGCTAGAAGATACTTTGAAAATGAACATTACTGCAAAGAAAAAATATCCTCATTTGAAAGTATTTTTATTAGGGCATAGTATGGGAAGTTTTATAGTAAGAAATTTTGCTGCTAAATATGGAAATCATTTAGATGGATTAATTATATCTGGAACTGGTGGAAGAAACAAGATGCTAGGAGTAGGAATATTAGTGGCTAAAGTAATTAAACTTTTCAATGGTGGAAATTATAAGAGTAAAATGATAGATAATTTATCATTTGGAAATTTTAATTGGAAATACGAAGATGTTAAGACTAAATTTGATTGGTTATCTAGAGATAGAGAGATTGTGAATAAATATATTGAAGATGATTTCTGTGGATATTTGTTTGATTTAAATGGTATGTTGTCGCTATTTAATTTAAATAGAGTTGCTAATTCTGATAATACCTATATGAAAACAGACAATGAACTTAAAATATTGATTATTAGCGGCGCTATGGATCCAGTTGGTAATTTTGGTAAGGGTGTAAAAGAAGTACATGATAATTATAAGAAATTTGGTTCAACTAATTCGGTTATTAAATTGTACAATTCTTCTAGACATGAATTATTAAACGAATACAATAAAGAATCGGTATACGAAGATATAGTGAACTTTATGAACATATAAAAAGCGGCTAGGCCGCTTTTTTTAATCTATGCTAATTTCAGCACTACCTGAAACAGTTTCTATATTAACAGTGTTTCTTGCATCTTTATAGTTTAAAATGTAATTGTGAGATGCGAAACTATTTTGCTTTTTATAATTGAAATTTTCAGTGATATTATGAATTAATTTACCAGATACACTTTGGTAATTAATTGAAAAACCTTGAATAGTGTCTAGATTAAGATTAACTTTACCTGAAACAGTTTCTATATATGTATTATTGCATAATAAATTCTCAGTAAGTACAGTTCCTGAAACTTGTTCTATTTTCAATTTTTTACTGATAATATCAATCAATTCTATTTTTCCACTTACATTTTCAATTTTAACTAAATCAGCATGAATACCGCCGAAAAAAACTTTTGCAGCTACAGATTCTACTTTAATTTTTTCAAAAGATTTTCCAGATGGAATTTTAACAATGACTTGTCTATTTAAATTTTTGTTTTTAAAATTTCTCCATTCTTTTAAACTGTTGAATGTGAAAGTTTTATTTTTTTCATTTATTGCATCAATTATTAATTTTCCGTTTTTAATTTTCACTTCTATAGGTTTTTCATCAGATTCCTCATGTAGTTTTTCATATACTTCAATATGATCTCCATCATATTGATATAAACTTAAACTTCCGCTTATTAATTCAGCTTTGATAGAATGAACTGCATCTGTTTTTAGAATGTATTTATCTTCATCAAAAGAAATTTGATCTGAAGTATTTGAGGCATCAGTTTGTTTAGAAGATTTTTGTGTATAATCAAACTCAATAGTTTCATAATTTTTAGTAGAGGGTAGTTGTTGACTATCTAATTGTTCAATCAGTTCATTTATATCACCAATTGTAGATATTGCAGAATAATAAGCTTCATCCTCGTTTTTTCCATCTTTCAGAAAACAATTATATTTATCTATTATATTTTGTGTTATTTCTTCTTTTAACTCAGAAGCTTCAGAAGTTTTTGGTGCGTTTTCAAACAATTTTTCAATATGAATTTTGATTTTATTCATTTGTTTCCTCCCTAATTAATATGTCTATGTAAGTTTTAATTTCATTGTAATCAGTTCTAAGCTGATCTAATTTAGCTAAGCCACTTTCTGTAATCTTATAATATTTTCTTCTAGCTCCAGCTCCTTCATCTCCCCAATATGAACTGATTAATTCTGCTTTTTCTAAACGTTTGAATGCTGAATACAAAGTTGCTTCTTTAAAACCAAATTTATCATCTGTTTTAGCGCTAACTATTTGATTTACTCTATACCCATAACAGTCCTCTTTACTCAATAATGATAAAATAATTGTATCCGTACTTCCTCTAAGTAAATCTGATTGAATTGACATGACTACCTCCTTTTATCATTAGAAATGTATTTTGAAGTGTGTACAATATTTAAAGAGGGGTTGTTTTCTTTAGAATATATAGATGTTTCACTGTTTGTTAGATTTGTATTTATTGTATTGTATCTTGATAAATTTATGCATATTACCATATTATCTCCTTCTTGTGTCAATTGAATTTGTGCTGATTAGTCCACTTCTTTCCATTCTAAACAATGAAAGGTTTGTATCTGCTTCCATAGAGTAAAAAATGTTCTGATTAGTAATTAGTTCCGAGTTGTTATTTGAATATTGATTTAAATTATTTTTATAATTCATAATTATCTCCTTTTGTATTCTATTGAATCTTGATTCAATAGACCATAATTTTCCATGCGATTTATAGAATTATCTATACTTGCTTGATTCAGTTCGAAAATAGTATTGTATCCAGTATTCATTGGTCGATTTATTCTAGTGTCTAATAAATTAGTTTTCATGATATAGCTACCTCCTTCAAGGTTCCTTGGTTTATTTGTTATATTCTCTGTTCTTAGCTATATAATATCACAAGATACCTCGTCTGTCAATGTATATTCGTATTAAAAGTATATTAGAATTTGATTAGAATAATTATTATCTGTGTATTTGTTGAAACTTCAACAAAATCGAAAGATTGGATTCTATATAATAGGCTGAAGTTTGACCATTCATTAGTTTCATACTCTCATAAACTATAGATAATCCTAATCCAGAAGCGCTATTTTTTCTTGAAGAATCAGCTACATACATTCTATCAAAAATATGCTTATAGTCATTTTCAAGATTTTCATCGGTTTCATTGGTTATTTTTAATATAATAAAATTATTATCAGAAATTGATATGTGAATTGCAGAATCTTCAGTTGCATATTTTCGAATATTATCGAACAAATTATCTAGTATTCTTTTCAATAAGTCTATATCAGCATATATCATAGGTGTAGTTTGACATTCGTTTTTTATGATTATTGTTTTATTTATAGAAGTAATATATTGACTTACAAAAGTTTCTAAATTTATTTGCTTTATGTTTAATTTTATATCTTTATTGGATAATTTTGTATATTCAAATAAATCGTTGATTAATTTTTGAAGTTGTAATCCCTTTTCTTTTATTATATTTATATATGAATGTAGTTCTTCTTTGTTAGTATATTTTTCGTCAGCAATAATATTTGCATAACCTAGTATTGATGTTAGTGGTGTTCTCAAATCATGAGACATATTTGATATTAATTTTCTTTGAGTTGAATCAATACGTTTTTCGGTCTCTATATTTTCTTTGAGAGAAGAGCTCATTTGATTTATTGAATGTGCGAGATTAGTTAGTTCATTGTTGCCTTCTAAAGGTAACTTGTAATTTAAAGCTCCACCTGCTATTATAGATATACCATTATCAATTTTTTTTATATATTTTAAAATATTTCTTAATGATAAGTATATCACTAATAAAAATATTATTAGTCCAAGACTTATAGTAAGTAGAGTAATTATATTTTTATAATTGCTATTATAATTTTTAGATTCTATAGTTAGGTATACTAATCCATCGTTGAATTTTAAAGGAAATATCATACTTCTATTTGTAAAATAGGAGCTTTTATATTTGTTAAGATGATTCTTAGTTGGAATTATTTTTTGTGTTACATTAATTTCATATTGATTCTGTAATTCTAAAAAATTTAAGCTATCTATAGATTGTATTGTTAAATTGTCTTTTGAAATTATGTTTTGATACTTAGCTATAACTTCTCCAACGTCCTTATAGTTTTTAATATATTGATCTTGATTTATTTGATCGTATATTTGATTTAACTTAATATTTAGTGGATAACTTATTGATAAGCTCAAAATGATAGCAATAAAAATCCAAAAAATAATATATGTATATAGGTTTGATGATATTTTTTTCATAAGTCCTCCATTAATCTATTCTATATCCTACGCCCCAAACAGTTTTAATATATTTAGGGTGTTTTATGTCAATTTCGATTTTCTCTCTTAGTTTTTTTATGTGAACTGATACTGTAGATTCAGCATTAAGTATAGATTCTTCTCCCCATACATGTGTGTAAATTTGTTCTAAATTAAGAACAATTCCTTTGTTTTGAGCTAAATAACTTAAAATACCAAATTCAGTTTTGGTTAGATGAATATTTTTATTATCTATAGTTACAGTATGTGCTGATATATTTATAGATAGATTTTCTATTGTAAGTATGTCTTTATTTGGTATTGATGTGTTTTCAGATTTGATATATCTTTTCACATTAGCATTTACCCTTGCAATTAATTCTAGTGGGTTAAATGGTTTTGTTATATAATCATCTGCTCCAAATTTAAAACCTGCTAGTTTATCTATGTCTTCACTTTTAGCAGAAATAAAAATTACTGGTATATCGTATTTTCTTCTTATTTTTTCACAAATTGAAAATCCGTCTAAATCAGGTAGCATAATATCTAGAAGAATAAGATGAAAGGAATCATCTAATAGCTTTAATGCTTGAAAACCATTTTCAGCTTCTATTACTTCATAACCCTCAGACTGCACATATATTTTTATAATATTTCTAATATCCTTATCATCATCAACAACTAATATTTTCATAATTTATCCTTTCTCGTATCTATAATTATTATTCTTTATACTAATATATATATCCATATATATTATAACATAACATATATAAGCAATATTTAAGAAATTATTAAATGTTTTTTAAGAATGAAATTTTACTTTGAATAAAAAACTATTGACAATCACTAATATTTATTATACAATTATAAATAATTTATAGAAGCTATGATCAGAAGAGTATCATATTTTTCAGATAGAGAGAGCTATTGGTTGGTGAGAAATAGTGATGAAAATATGAGAAAATCATCTGGGAGCTTGAGTTCTGAATTTTAGTAAGACTCACGGGTTAGCCCGATATAGCTTTACAAGTGATATCTTTATAGATATAATTTGGGTGGTACCGCGATTATCCTCGTCCCATTTAGGGCGAGGTTTTTTTGTTGTTATAGATTATTCCTTTGGGGGTAACAACTATACAGATGAAGTATAATTTTGAATTGATAAGAGAAAGGAATATAATTATGAAAAAATTTAAAGAAGTATCAAAGCTTTCTAATAAGGAGTATGAAAAAAACATATCTGATTATTGGAATGAAATTGATTTGTTACATGAATGTGTAAATACTAGAGATAAAGAAAACAAGTTTGTTTTTTATGATGGACCTCCTACTGCAAACGGAAAACCAGGAATTCATCATGTTATCGCAAGAACATTGAAAGACTCAGTATGTAGATACAAAACTATGCAGGGCTTTCAGGTAAAGAGAAAAGCTGGTTGGGATACTCATGGACTTCCAGTAGAAATAGAAGTTGAAAAACAACTAAATCTTAATAATAAAAAAGAAATAGAAGAATATGGTATAGGAAATTTCAATCAAAAATGTAGAGAGTCTGTTTTTAAATACACTGGTTTATGGAGAGATATGACTGATAGAATGGCCTATTTAATAGATTTAGATAATCCATATATTACATTAGATAATAACTATATAGAATCAGTTTGGTGGATATTGGATAAAATGTTCAAAGATGGATTGATGTATGAAGGACATAAAATTCTTCCTTACTGTACTAGATGTGGTACTGGATTAGCATCTCATGAAGTTGCTCAAGGCTATGAAGAAATAAAAACAGCTACAGCATTTGCAAAGTTTAAGTTGAAAGAAAAAGATGAATATTTTTTGGCTTGGACAACAACTCCTTGGACTTTAGCTTCAAATGTTGCTTTAGCAGTTCATCCAGAAATGGAATATGTTAAAATTAAATTAGTTGATACAGAAGAGAAAAAAGGTGACGTTTTATACTTAGCAAAATCTCTTCTTGATAAAGTTATTTCTGAAGAATATGAAATATTAGAACATATGATGGGTAAAGATATGGAGTACATTGAGTATAACCAACTTATGCCATTTGTAAAAGTAGATAAAAAAGCCTTTTATATTGTGTGTGCGGATTACGTTACTGCTGATGATGGTACAGGTATTGTACATATTGCTCCAGCTTTTGGTGAAGATGACTACAATGTTGGTGTTAAATATGGACTTCCAGTAGCTCAGCCAGTAAATGAACAAGGAAAATTTATAACTACGCCTTGGGAAGGCGAATTCGTAATGGATGCAGACCCGAAAATTTTAAGATGGTTAAAAGAAGAAGGAACACTTTATAAGAAGCAAACAGTAGCTCATAACTACCCACATTGTTGGAGATGTCATACTCCTTTATTATATTATGCTAAACCATCTTGGTATATAGAAGTAACAAAATTCAAAGAAAAATTGATTGAAAATAATAACGGAGTTGAATGGTATCCTGAATATGTAGGAGAAAAAAGATTTGGAAACTGGTTAGAGAATCTAAATGATTGGGCTATTTCACGTTCTAGATATTGGGGAACTCCATTACCTTTATGGAGATGTGATTGTGGTCATATTGAATCTATAGGTTCTAAGGCCGAATTAGTAGAAAAATCGGTAGAAAATATCGATGAGTCTATAGATATGCACAGACCATTTGTAGATGATGTACATATTGTTTGCCCAGATTGTGGAAAGCCTATGACTAGAGTAAAAGATGTTATAGACTGCTGGTTTGATTCAGGAGCTATGCCTTTTGCACAACAACATTATCCATTTGAAAACAAAGAAAATTTTGAGGACTTTTTCCCTGCAGATTTTATATGTGAAGGAATAGACCAAACTAG
>Ga0193963_1000760_pt1 | contig 16671 bp, 8 predicted proteins | sample FB_6_MG_FD_140359 | JGI IMG/M metagenome (GOLD analysis project Ga0193963, IMG submission 140359) | Microbial mat bacterial communities from the Broadkill River, Lewes, Delaware, United States - FB_6_MG | ecosystem: Environmental > Aquatic > Freshwater > River > Microbial mats | place: USA...
GGTGCAGAATCTACAACAGGTCAAACTTCATCTGATACAGCAGTAGTAAACCCAAGCGATACAGATACAACTAATGATGCCCCTGACGCAGTTGATGATAATGAAATAGAAGAAAGTATTTTCTTAGGTACCAAAGAAGCTGATGGTGAGTTCAGTGAATGGGGAACATTAAATGATGATGGTACTGTTACATATACAACAGAAGGTGGAAATAATATTATAATTAGTGCTACAAGTGGTGGAGAAAATACTTCTGTTGGATTTATTGATACAGATTTAAATAATCAACATGGTATTGGTATTGGTGCAGTAGGTGGTAATGATGCTCAAGTAGAATTAGATGAAACCTTAACCGTCGATTTTGGTGGAACAGTTTTAGCAGGAGCAGAAATAGGACTTGCAGGACTTGGTGGTCATTTTGTTGATACTCATAATGCTGATGCACAAGCTACATGGGTTGCATATGATAACAATGGAAATGAAGTAGCAAGTGGACAACTACAACAAGATAATGACGATACGGTAATGACAAATTCTTTTACTGTAGATGTAAACTTTAGTACGATTGAATTTAGTGTAGATGCTAATATTAATTCAAATTTTACGGTTCAATATGTAGACGTAAATTATGCAGTTGATGATATAGCAACTGAGGAAGATTCTTCACTTGTTATTCAGGCTTCTGATTTACTTGCTAATGATACAGATGAAGATGGTGATACATTAACAATAACTGCTGTAACAGCAACAGAAAATACACATGGTACAGTTAGTTTAGATGAAAACGGAAATGTAGTTTTCACTCCAGAAGAAAACTATAATGGTGATGTAAGTTTTACATATACAATTTCTGATGGCAATGGTGGTACAGATACTGCTACAGTGTCATTAAATGTTATTGCAGTTGATGATGCTTCAGAACTTAATGTAGATACAATTACATTGAACGAAGATTCGACTTTAGTAGTAGATGCAGAAAATGGAGTGTTAACAAATGATACAGATGTTGACGATACATTATCGGTAACATCGTTTAGAATTGATGGGGATACTAATACTTATACTGCTGGAACAACAGCAACAATAATGGGTATTGGACTTGTAGTTTTAAATGCAGATGGGTCATATGAATTTACACCAGATGCAAATTATGATGGTGATGTACCAACAATTGAATATACTACTAATACAGGTTCAACTTCTACATTAACGTTAGATATCAATAGTCAGAATGATGGACCAGTTGCTAGTTCAGAATCAGTTGATGTTACAGAAGACAATAGAATCTCGGGGCAAATTGATGCAACAGATATAGATGGAGATACTTTATCCTTTTCGGTTAAAGATGGATTTGAAACACCAGATGGATTAATATTAAATAGTGATGGTACATTTACATTTGATGCAAACTCTTATGATAGTTTAAATAATGGTCAAACTGAAACATTAGAGATTCCAGTAGTTGTTGATGATGGTAATAGTGGTACAACTGAAACTACACTTACTATAAATATTGATGGTGCAAATAATGATCTTACTTATGTAAGTGAAGCTGCAGGTTTCAATAATGTTGTTGGATACTATCAAATAGATGAAAATGGGAATCCTGTTGGTGAACCAAACATGGTAATTGATAATCAAAATGGAATGGACGGTGGTACACACCTTGCAGATTTAGAACCAGGTAACTATGAGTTCTTTATTATTGCTGGTTATGAAGCTGCAAATGAGGTTGATGCAGACACTACATTTAGTTTTGATGAAAATGGAAAAGTACTTATAGATGGTGTATCTCCAGTAAGTCCTGTATATTATACAGAACCAGATAAAAACCCTGATGGGGAAGATCACTTTATCTTTACAAGTGATGGGAATGGTGGAACTTTAGTTTCTATAGAAGATTTACCTAACCTTGGTGATGCAGATTTTGGAGATGTAGTTGTTCATACTAATTTTGAGATGGATAACCATATACCAATAAATGCTGATATTGTAGATTCTAGTGATACAGGTGTAAGTAATGAAGATGATATTACAAATGACAATACACCAACAATCACTGGAAATACGGAACCATTTGCAAAAGTTGTTATTACAAATGAAGCAGGGGATGTCGTAGGTACAGGAACAGCTAATAAGTTAGGTGATTATACAATTACAACTTCTGAGTTAGCTGATGGTACACAAGATTTAACTATCACTGCGACTGGTGGAATGGATGCTGTTGCAACTACGACACAAACAATTACTGTAGATACAGAAGCTAGTGATATAGATAAATTAGCAATTACTGATATTATAGATGAAAATGGTGATCATACAGTAATCACTATGGTTGGTACAGGTGCAGAGGCTGGTAATACTATTACATTATTTGATGAAAATAATAATGCTGTAGGAACTACTATTGTTTTAGATAATGGTACATGGAATATTGATATAACAAATTTAGATGGTACTCCAATTAATGATAATGAATTCTTTAAAGTAACAGAAACTGATATCGCTGGAAATGAAACAGGTGAAACTGATACTACACATTTTAATGCATACAATTGGTCAAATGCACAAACAGATAACTTTGATGATTATGCAATGGCTGGAAGTGGTGATGACAGTATTAAAGCCAATGATAATGATATAAATGATTATGTTGTTCTTGATGGTGGAGATGGTAATGATACTGTAGAATTTAGTTATAACTATAATCCTACATTTTATGATATATCAACAGTAGATGGTAATACAATTGTAACTGAACATGTATCAACAGATAGTGATGGTAATGGTACTGGTGATGTATATGAACTTAGAAATGTAGAAACAATCAAGTTTGCAGATGGTTCTTATGATGTAGCATCTGGTACATTTACATCATTAAATAATAATCCAGAAGCACAGGATGATACAGTTTCAACAGTAACTACAGTTGGAGATGAAGTAACTGTAAATATTGGTGGAGATAACTATACTAATATTAGTGATTCGTATGATCCTTCTTCATATGATCTATTTAATGGTGATAACAACAACAATATCATGGATGAAATTGATAATGGTGCTACAGGTTTCTATAATGGAAATGGTGGAAATGATATTATGTTTGGTGGAGATGGTAGTGATAGAATAGTTGGTGGTGCAGGTACAGATTATTCAGTTTATCAAGGTAACTATGAAGAATATACTATTACACCAAATAATAATGGTTACACAATAGTATCAGATACAGTTGACAATAGAGATGGTAGAGATACAGTAGATAGCTCTGGTAGTAATCAAACTGAGTTTTTAGTATTTGCAGATGGAATTTATAATTTAGCTGAAAATACATTTAATGAAGGTGCAACGATTGATGAAGTAAGATATGGATTAGAAGAGATTGAAAGTGCTATTATTGAAGATTCAGTATCTATTATTAGTTCTGAACAACTATTAAATAACGATATAGATACAGATGGAGATACTTTATCTATAACTTCTGTTTCTGCTACAGCTGATACTCATGGTACTGTAAGTTTAAATAATGAAGGTGATATAGTTTTCACTCCAGAAGCTAATTACAATGGAACAGCAAGTTTTGAATATACAATTAGTGATGGAAATGGTGGAACAGATACTGCTACAGTAGCTGTAAATATTACTCCTGATGGTGCTGTACCACAATTAGATATATCTATAGGTGAGCATGAAGTTGTACCTGAAGTTCCAGCAGATACATTTACTGATATGAATGTTCATAATACAGGTGGAATAAACCTAGATAATAATGCAAATGGTAATAAAAATGAATTTGTAGTTAATGGAAACCAAGATAATGATATAAAAGCAGATAATATTAATGTAGATAAAGTAAAACTTGGAAATGGAGATGATACATTAAGTGTAAAATCAAGTGTAAATAACACTAATATCGATATGGGAAGTGGTGATGATGATCTTATAATTGATGGAAGTGTAAATAACACTGATATCGATATGGGCAGAGGTGATGATAATATTCAAATTAATGGTAACATTAGTGGAGAAATAAAACTTGGTTCAGGTGTAGATAAAATAAAATTAAATAGTGAAGGGAATTTCAATAATGGAGCCATTGTAGATGGTCAAAGTGGTGTAGATAGCTTATATTTAACAGGAAGTTCTACAGAATATAGAATGTTTGCTAATGATGGAGAAGAAGTAAGTCAATTAGAATTACAAAATATGAATGGAACTGGAACATCATCAAATAGTGAATATAAATTATATGCAGTAGACTCAAATAATAATTTACAAGGTAATCCTCTTACAATTAAAAATATAGAAAATATTATTTTTGAAGCAGATCAATTAACTGTACCTACGTCTTATGAATATCCAATTACTATAGAGGCAGATTTAGTTGATAATGATGGAACTGAATCACTATCGAGTGTTACAATCTCAAATTTACCAGATGGGACAAGTATCAATGAAGGTAATGGTATTGTAGATAATAAAGATGGTACATATGACATTGATCTAGATGAAGTTTCAACAAATACTTCAGGTATTCCAGAAGTAACATTAAGTTCAACTTCTATATTATCAGACTCTGATATAGGAGATATAAATGCATCTGTTACCAGTATTGATGAAAATGGTGATGCTGAGGCTACAGAAGTAATAGACGTAGATGGTGATATTGGAACGATTGAAGATGAAATATTTACGATAGAAGCAGATGATTTTGAATTGAATTTCGACAATATTGATGTTTCAAATGTAGAAACGTTGGATTTAGGAATTGGTGATGATACGAATATTAGTGTAACTAATTTAGACATTAATGATGTATTGAGCATGACAGATGATAATGAATTGACTATTTTTGGTGATGAAGGTGATACTATATCCCTAGATACTGATACATGGTCACAAGGTGAAAATGTACAAATTGATGGAAATGACTTTTTCACATATAATGGAAACGGTGGAGATGAAGGTTTTGAGCAAGTTAAATTAATAATTGATTCAAATGTTCAAGTGGTTGAAGGATAATAGTAGAGTTGAAACTCTACTAAGGAGAAATTATGATAATAATGAAAAATAGTAAAAAGAAAATTATTTCAATTGGTAATTATAAAGTTTTAGATGTTTTACAGTCAAATGATGAAAAAGATATTTTTCATGTTCAAGATCTAAAAAATCATTCAAAAGAATATACCTTGAGAATACTCAAGTCAAATCAAAATCCAAAACAAATAGATACTGAAATAGAAATTTTAAATCGACTAAATCCATATTCAGAAACATTAAATTTTCAAAAACTTGAAATTTTTTCGGATAAACTATTGTTTATTTTTGACTATTCAAAGGGGAAAGATTTACTCTCTTTGTACAATGAAAATAAGAATTTTTTTGATAACCAAATATTAAAAATATTTGTAAAGGATTTAGTGAGGATTTTAGAGATATATAAGGAGAATAATATTTTACATGGAAATATTAAGCCTGAGAATATAATTTTTAATGGAGAGCAGTTTTATTTAATTGGTTTAAGTAAAGCAAGATTTACGGATGTAAAGGATCAAAAAGAAGATATAATATCTTTGGTATCTGTATTATATTTTTTACTTACAGGGGAACATTATTATGAAGAATTAATGTTATCGGGTAATATAGATAAAGGTCTGAGTAATATAATTGGGGAGTGCCTTAAAGATAAAAAAGAAATAGACTTAAATAAATTAAGGAATTATATAGATAAAATATAAAGTTATTTTATGTTTAAGTAATTTTAAGTATAATCAACATTAAAATAAATATGTAGGATCATTATATTGGTTAAGAAACAACAATTACCAGAAAGACTGAAAAGTTTTTTACCGCTTAAAAGTATTTTTATATTATTTTTTGCAATTATTGTCACTTTAATTATATATTTGTCAAATAATGTATTTGAAAAGATTACAAAAGATTATAAAATTTCTGTTTATGAAGAAGTTAATGAAAAAATACTAAATAATTTTCAAATACTATTAGATGAAAAAATTAAGAATTCATTTTTACTTGCAAATACTATGTCTAAAAATGATCTAATAAGAAAATATCTATTATCAAAAAATAAAAAAGATATAAATTTAAAATATATACTTGAAGATTTACATACACAAAAAGAATACGTTGATATTGAAATAGAAATCATTTCCAAAAATGGAATTAGTCTACAAAGAAGTTGGACAAATACAATAGGAGATAATGTATTTAAATCAAATATACACCTTAATCAATTATTAATCGAACCAAGATCTATTACAACAATTGAAGCAACTAAATATGGCCTATTTATTTCAAATAAGATACCTATTTATAATCAGGCAAATCTTATAGGCTTTTTTGGAATGAACATGCATTTAGATGATATTTCTGAAAATTTTGAAAATAAAGGTTTTAAAGCAGTAGTCTTATTAAATAAAGAAGATTCATTTAAAATAGTTCAAGAAGTTTCTTATTCTCAAAGTTTTATTGATGATATATATGTTGTAAATAAGAATGCAGATAGTTATATAATGAAACTAATAAAACAAGCTGAAGTTGAAAAATACTTTTTATCTTCATGGAAAAAAAGATATAAACTAGAAGAATCAGGTGGCTATCTCATTTCAAAATTAGATCTTAAAACATATGATGGATATACTATAGCAAATATATTTATCTTTAAAAATATAGATGAGATTGAGATGAAAAATATTGACTCTATACAAGAAGCGCATCTTTCAACTACATCATTAATAATATTGTTTATAGCATTTGTATTAAATTTTATTTATGCACTTTCAAAAACGAGACTACTTGATCGTGAAAATCGATCATTGATTATTGCAAATGACGAATTAATTATTAAAACAAACGAGATGGATTTTAATGATAAAAAATTAGAAAATTTGTTTAATATGCAACCGAATCTTATGATAATGCATAATGGAAAAGAGATTACTCAAGCAAATCAAAGATTTTTAGGATTTTTTAATAGATATCAGTCATTTGATGGGTTTAGATTACAACATAAATGTGTTAGTGAATTGTTCAAAAAATTTGATGCTCCAAATTATATTTATCAAGAAAACATGGAAGGACTATTTTGGATAGATTATATTTTGGCAAATCCTAAAAGACTTTATAAAGTTGTTATTCCATATAAAGATGAAAAAATTGAAGAAGATCATCATTTTATTATTAAATTAAATGAGATGGATTATGCTGGAAAAGTTGACGAAAGGTTGATCATTATTGCATTAGTTGATGTTACACAAGATTTGGAAAACTATAAAGATTTTAATATCAAGGAAACAGATGATTAAGTTGATCATATCTTTTGTACTTTTATCTCAAGTACTTTTATTTGGATCTAATCAGTTATTTAATAATGATGTAGAACAATATTTAGAGAAAGATTTTTATAAATTTGGAATAAATCACAATAAAAGTAGTGATAAAATAATTTTTAGTGAAACAAATATGTTATTTGAAAATGGAAGAAGTGATATACGAAAACACTTTAAAATAATCTTGAATGATTTTTTTCCAAGATATTTAGAACTACTAGTAAAACACAAAATTAATATTAAACAGGTTATTATTAAAGGGTATACTTCTTCAGCTAATAGAATGGGAAATACAGTTAGAGAAAAATATCGATTAAATAAAATATTATCACAAGAAAGAGCAAATAAGTTTTTAGATTATTCCAAAAGTATAGACAATGAGATAGTACAACGAAATATTAAATGGATTAATAGTCATTTTATAACAAAAGGTATGTCTTCATCAGAGTTAATTTATGATAGCAAAGGTGTTGAAGATGAATCAGCATCAAGAAGAATTGAATTGGAGATAGTATTTTATAAAAAACTTGAAGAGGTGAAGCAAACTCCTATTGTTATTAAGAAAAAACAAAATAAAACAGTATATTTAGCAGATTATGTTAAACGACTTTTAATTGAAAGTCCGACATTGAAAGAAAAATATAATTTATTAAAAGCATTTGAAGCTGATGTAAAAATTGCAAATGCTGCTTTTTATCCTACTGCAACATTAAATTTTAAAGAAACACAATATCAAGAATCTACAAATGATAGGTTTACAGATACTCAAAGTAAAGATATTACAATTAGATATAATTTATTTAATGGATTTAAAGATCTAAATGAGAATAAAATAAAACAGTATAACTATAAATCAAATCAGTATTTAAAAGAACAAATAGAAGGAGATTTGATTTTTTCTTTAGTTGAAGCATTTTTAAGTATTCAAAGAGAACAGGAAATTTTAAATCTTGCACAATTAAATTTAAAAGATTATGACCTTTGGATAGCAAAAGAAGATATTAAATTTCAAAATGGAATGGTTTCATTAAAAAATTATGCCAAAATTCAAAGTAGAGATACAACACAACGTATGAATTTTCGTGAATTAAATAAAAAATATAAAGATACAATAAGTACTTTTAATAGATATTTGAATTTTGATGAGGATGATGTGCAATTTTTTGAAAGATTAAATCCTCCAAATAAGTATATATCAAATAAGGAAGTTGCGTATTTTGATATAAAACAATATTCTCCTTATCTAAAAGAATCAGAACAAATAGTAGAAGTTTATAAGGCAAAACTTAATCAAAGTGAAGTGAATTTTTATCCTACAGTTGATCTGATAGCAAAAAAAAGTATTTTAGATGAAAATTATGAAGTTGGTTCATCTGATGAGACAAAAGAAACATCTATTGCACTTGAAGCTAGGCTAGAGCTTTATTCAGGGGGAAAAGATAGTGCGAACTATGAAAAAAAACTATTTGAATATAGAGAAAAAATAGCGAAAAAAGAATCTGTAATTAAAGATGTTAAATATAAATTAGATTTAGCGTTTAATAAGTTTGAACTTACATCTCAAAAAGAGATTTTGTTAAAAAATTTAATCTTAAAAAGGGAAGATTCTTTATTAGGGGCATCATATGATTATAAGTTTGCAAAAATTGATGCGAATGGATTATTAGATTCTGTTGATGATTTATACACAGCAAAAAAAATGTATATAGAAAATAACTATGATAAGTTGATTAGTAAATATGAAATATTTAACAATATAGGACTTATAAAAAATATAATACTTGGAAATGAGATTGAGGAATAATTTTGGGACAGTATAGAAAACATATAAAAAGTTCAGTATTAGATTCACTTGTAATCTTTTCAAAACTACATGGTAAAAGATATAGTGCAGAAGTCTTAAGTGAAGGATTACCAATTGCTGAGGGAGATTCTGCTCCAAAATTATTTTCTGTAAAGCCTAATGGTTCAAGAGGGTTATTTGGTAGAGCTGCCAAAAGAGCAGGATTTAAAACGAGTGTATCTAAAATAGCAATGGATGATATAAGTAGTTTAGTACTTCCTTGTATCATTTTATTAAAGACTGATGATCCCGAAGAGGTAAATTCTTGTATTCTAGAATCTTTTGATGACTTACGGGAACACGCATATATAATTTTGCCCGAGGTGGGTGAAGTAGTAAGCAAAGTAAAAATTAGTGATTTAAATAAAGAATATTTTGGAATGGCTTTTTTTCTGAAAAGAGAATATCGGTTTGAATCAGATGACTTTAAATTAATTGATAATAAACAAAAACATTGGTTTTGGGATACTATTAATAATATAAAATATATCTATAAGGATGTTTTATTAGCATCTTTAGTGATTAATATTTTTATGATCGCTACTCCAATTTTTACAATGAATGTTTACGATAGGGTTATACCCACAGGTGCATTTGATACTTTGTGGATATTTGCATTTGGTGTTATAGTTGTTTATATGATAGATTTAGGACTGAGGTTTGTGAGGACATATTTACTTGAGGTTGCAGGTAAAAAAGCTGATATTATTATGTCATCTATTATTTTTGAAAAAGTTATGGATTTAAAGATATCTTCTATTCCTAAACCAGTAGGTTCATTTGCAAATGTTTTAAAAGAGTTTGAATCTATTAGAAGTTTTATGGCATCAAGTACAGTTGCAATTTTGATAGATTTACCATTTGTATTTATTTTCTTATTTACAATTTTTTATGTTGCTGGTATTTTGGTATGGGTTCCTATCATTTCTATACTTGTAATTATAATTTATACATACAGTATCAAAGATAAAATGCTAGAAAGTGTAAAAGAAACTGCTGGTGCTTCATCTTTAAAAAATGGTGTTTTAATAGAATCGATTTCTAATTTAGAAACATTAAAGAGTTTAAATGCATTGAGTTTATTTCAATATAAATGGGAAGAAGCCACAGGAGAAATTGCAGATAAAGGTATAAAAACAAAGACGCTATCTGCTGCAATTGGTACAGTATCTGGATTTGTTACTCAGTTAAATACCGTTTTATTAATAATATTTGGTGCATATATGATTGATATGCAAATGATGACAATAGGGGCATTAATTGCTACTGTTATTATGTCTGGTCGTGCTTTGGGTCCTATGGGTCAAGTTGCTGGAATGATCGCCTATTACCAACATGTACAGTCAGCATATGATTCTATAGAAAATGTAATGAATTTAGAAAGTGAACATCCATCTGATAAACAATTTGTAAGACGTCCTGCTTTTAAAGGGGATATAGAATTCAAAAATGTTAGTTTTACATATCCTGGTACTGAATTTAAACAACTTCTAAATATAAATATTAAAATTAAAGAAGGTGAAAAAGTTGCTATATTAGGTAAAGTTGGTAGTGGAAAATCAACTTTACAAAAATTGATCCTAGGGTTTTATTATCAAGATGAAGGTTCAGTACTGATTGATGGGATAGATGTGCAACAAATTGATCCTGTTGAGATTCGGTCAAATATCTCTTATATGGCGCAAGAAAATGTATTATTTGCAGGAACTGCAAGAAGTAATATAACAATAAAAAATAATAAAGTAGGGGATTTTGAACTTTTAAGAGCTGCGGATATGAGTTGTGCATCAGATTTTATTAATAAACACCCTAAAGGTTTTGAATTACCAATCGTTGAAAAAGGTGAAAATCTTTCAGGTGGACAATCTCAAGCAATAACATTAGCAAGAACACTTCTTGATGATAGTAAGCTATTTATTTTAGATGAACCAACAAAATCATTTGATAGTGGAACCGCTAAACGTGTAATTAGAAATTTAAAAGAGCTATTAAAGAAGAAGACATTGATTTTGATTACTCATACTCCTTCTGATTTAGAGTTAGTAGATAGAATTATTGTAATGGATAGCGGAAAAGTAATAATGGATGATAAAAAAAGTAAAGTATTAGATCAGTTATCAAATGGAGCTAAATAATGTTAGAACATGATGAAGATTTTATGACTGCAATGCTCGAACAAAAACTAAAAGAGATGCATGCCTTTAATGAAGTTGCAAATGAAAATATGTCTTATTGTATTGTAGATGAAAATTTGAATGTTCAAGATGTAAGTAAAGCTTTTATGGATATGCTGGGATATTCAAATGAGACATTAAGAAATAAATTGTTTAGTACGATACTTACAAAACAATCTACAGAAAAGTTTTATAATGGCTGCGAATATGTTAAGAATAATGGCAATGAATCTTGGGGAACAGAACTAGTACTTGAATCGATAGATGGAAAAGAAATCTTTACAAGAGTTATGATTAATCCAACTTTTTTTGAAGAAAGATTAAGTGGTTTTGTTTTAGTAGTTCATGATATTACACCCCAAAAACTCCTACACAAATTACAAGTTAAAATGTTTTCTTCAGAAAAAGTGAGTGATACTACACTAGAGTTTGTTTCAAGCACAAGTGCTGCTGTATTGCACACGATCTCTTATAAAGTAAGTACCGTAGTTAAAATAGTAGTAAGTTTTATTTTGCTTTTTATTCTTTATGCCACTATTTTTGATATAGATGAAATATCAAGAGGTTCAGGAAGTTTTATTCCAACAGCAAAAGTTCAGCATCTAAAAAATTATGAAGGTGGAGTAGTATCTAAAGTATATGTCAGAGAAGGTGATACTGTAAAAAAAGGACAAATACTTTTAAAGTTTAATCCTATAGCACATAAATCAAAATTAGATGAAAATAAAATTAGATTACAGGAACTTGAAGCAAAAGTTGCTAGATTAAAAGCAGAATCTCTTGGTATTAAAATGGATACTATAGAATGTAATGATGAATGTGATGAAAAACTTATTAATTTAGAAAAATCATACTATATATCTAATATGCAAGAGTTAAAGAAAAATTTATCGAAACAAGAAGAACAATTAAAATCAAAACAAAGTAGTTTAGAAGATGGACTGAATAAATTTGAGATATTAGAAACAAACTACAAAAGTTTATCAGAAGAATTCTCTGCAAAAAAAGAGCTAGAAAAGAAGAAAATATTTACGCGATATGAACTTGGACTGTTGCAAAGAGAATTAAATGATGCAAGAAGTGAACTAAAAAGTGCAGAAGAAAATATAGTGCAAATAAAAACTCAAATAGAAGAGATAAAAGATGGAATGGATGAGACTAAACTTACATTCAGAAATAAGGCATCATTTCAATACAATGAAGTTTCAGCAGAGATTTTACGTTTAAAAGAAACGAAAAAAAGTTTAGAAGATATTATTAGAAGGACAGTAATTAGATCTCCTGTTAATGGTGTTATTAAAGAATTATTTGTTCATACTTTAGGAAGTTCTATTCAGTCATCTGCAGAATTAATGACAATTGTTCCTGATAATTATGAGATGGTTGCAGAAGTTAAAATAAAGCCTGCGGAAATTGCTAAATTACACATAGGACAAGCAGTAAAATTAAAAGTAACTGCATTTGATTATTCAATTTATGGTGATTTGGAAGGGAAAATTACTTATATCAGTCCTGATACTATTACGGATAAAGATACGGGTGATGATTTTTATATTATGCATGTTAAAACTAAAGTAAATTATTTAAATAATAATGAAAAGTATAAGATAAAAGTTGGTATGATGGTAAATGCTGATGTATTAGTTGGAAAGAAAAGTATAATGTCTTTTCTTCTTAAACCAATACTAAAATCTACACAAAAGGATTAATTGAATGATATATTTAGTTTCAAATAACAATAGTGTAAAGAACAATTTTAAAGAAAAGGTATTAAAATCTGATTCATATCAGATTATTGATGAAGACTACTTTTCTTTAAATGATGTTTCTCATGCACATGATATATTGATACTAGATATTGATGATTTTAATTCAGTAGATAGTTTAATGGAGTATTATATTTCATTACCAAAACTACTAAATGTTATAGGAATAATAGATAAACCACACTTATCACATGGAGCATTATTAATCAAAAAAGGTTTTAAAAGCTACCTAGGTAAGGATACAGATAAAGAAGTTTTTAAACTAGTAATAGAATCAGTATTAAATGGAAATGCCTGGCTATATCCACAGTTGATGAACTTTATCATTAAGCATATTAGTATAGAAACAGACGAGTATACTTCTTCTGAAATATTAGATAAACTAAGTGACAAAGAAAAGAGTGTAGCATTGTTAGTTGCAGATGGTTTTTCAAATAAAGAAATTGCACAATCACTTGATGTTCAATTAGTTACGATAAAAAAGCATATAAGTCATATATTTTCTAAATTAGAGATAAAAGATAGATTATCACTTGCTTTATTAATAAATCAATAATTAGGTAACCCACTTATGATAGTTAAAAAACTAGATATAGTAAATCATGTAGAGCAATTAGAAGCTTTATTTTGCAGAGAAAAAAGTATTAAAATTGATGGTGATATTAATATTCATCATACCATTATAAAAGAATTAGAAAACTTTTCCTTAAAGACTCCACCTAAATTATCAGTTTTACATGGACCTTTGAACTATTTACAAAAACAAGGTACGTTAAAAATTTACGAAATTTATGAATTTATTAAAATAATTGTATATTTTCAATATTTAAAAAAGTTTTCTTTTACTGGTAAATTAGCTGTTTGGATTGATAAAATTGTGATTCCAAAAGAACTTGATGTACTTATTGAAGCTTTTAATGATAAAGGTGAAATAATACAAGGATTTAGTGAAGATTTAGATAGAGTTAACAATAACTTATATTCAAATAGGGATGCAATTAAACAAAAACTTTATGGTGTTGTAAATAGTAAAAATTTACAGCCATATCTAGTAGATCATCAAGTTCACTTAGTCCATGGAGAACAAACTTTAATGGTAAGGGCTGGATTTAATCACGTATTAAAAGCAAAAGTATTAGACAGAAGTCAAAGTGGTTTCTTTTATGTAATTCCTCATAGTGTTAGTGAACTTAAGCAACATCAATCAGATTTGGTAAATCTAAAAGACGATATACTATATAAGATTACAAAAGAATTTAGTGCAGTGTTGTCAAAACAATTGATGTTTTTAAAGTTTATAAACAAAGAGTTTGATCGTTATGATCATTATCAGGCTAGATTGGAATTTGCAAAAATCAATAATTTTAATTTTATTTTACCAAGTAAAAATAATAATAAAGCACAAAAATTAATAGACTTCAAACACCCTGCCTTACATAATGCAAAAAGTGTTAGTATCGACTTTAGTAAAAACGTGATTATGATAACTGGTGTTAATGCTGGCGGTAAAACTATGCTATTAAAATCAATATTAAGTGCAGTTTATATGTCTAAATATCTTATTCCATACTCGTGTAATAAATCAACTAAGATTGGTACATTTAAAGATATCTCTGCAATTCTTGATGATCCTCAAAGTGTTAAAAATGACATTTCAACATTTGCTGGTAGAATGCTTGAGTTTAGCAAATTATTTACAAAGAATGATACTATTGTTGGAGTTGATGAAATAGAATTAGGAACAGATAGTGATGAAGCAGCATCTTTATTTAAAGTAATTATCGAAGAATTAATAGAAAAAAACATAAAAATTATTGTTACAACTCATCATAAAAGATTAGCAGCATTATTGGCATCAAATAAAAATGTTGAATTAATTGCTGCAATATATGATGAAGTAGCACGTGTTCCTACATATGAATTTCTACAAGGAACAATAGGAAAATCGTATGCTTTTGAAACAGCACAAAGATATAATATTCCTTTACGTGTCGTTAACAAAGCTAAAGAAGTTTATGGTGATGATAAAGATAAGTTAAATGATTTAATTCAAAGAAGTAGTGATTTAGAAAGAGAGTATAAAGATAAAATAGAACTATTAGATGAAAAAATTCTAAAAACTAAACAATTAGAAAAGCATTTAAAAGATACAAAAGAATCTATGGATGCAGATATAACTATTCAAAAGAATAAACTAGAAAAAGAATTTAATGAGGCGATAATTGAAGTAAAAAAAGCGGTTAAACTTAATAATACAAAAGAACAACATCAAATCTTAAATAAAGTTCACAAACAAAAAAAAGAAATCAAAGTAGAAAAAAATCAAGAGCCAATAAATCTAAAAATTGGAGATAGAGTTAAATATAATAATACTAAAGGTGTGTTAATCTCAATTAAAGGGAAAAAAGCAACTGTTGAAACTAATGAGGGGATTAAGCTACAGTTACCTTTAAGTGCTTTACAAAGAAGTGGGAATATACCAAGAGTAAAACCAAAAACAATAAAAATCAAGGTTCAAAAACCTGATTCTGGTTATGTTAAATTAGATTTACATGGACAAAGAGCTGATGAAGCCATAGAGAACTTAGATAAGTTTTTATCTGATAGTCTTATGGCAGGGTTTGATGAAGTATTGGTATATCATGGAATAGGTACTGGAAAATTATCCCGTGCAGTTGCTTTGTTTTTGGATTCACATCCAAGTGTAGTTAGCTATCATGATGCAACAGCAAAAGAGGGTGGATATGGAGCAAAGGTAATTAAATTATGAAAAAATTAATAGTTATTATTTTTTTTCTTACATTGTTAAATGGAAGTGAATCAGAAAAATTCTTTTGGGATGAAGTAAAAAATAGTTCAGATATAGAACTTTTAAAATCATATAAGAAACAATATCCAAATGGAATATTTGAAAAAATTGCAGATATAAAAATAAAAAGATTACTAAAGACTAAAGTTTTAAATAAAGATGATAATTCAATACCTCATTGGATAAAAGGTACATTAGAATATAAATTTTATGGCATAGGAAAAGCAAATAAACACTTTAAAGGTAAACACTATCAAGAAAACTTATCAAGAAATAGGGCGGAAAGAGCATTACAAAAATTATTTGATGATCAACATTTAAAAAATGAGACTATTGAAGAATATTATAGATTAATTGAACAGAAAAGATATGTAGATGAAAAAGGACGTATTTATATTTTATTATATATAGATAATTATAATTTGTAAAATAATTCAATTGCATTTCTTGTATAATTAAAAACATCTAAAAGAGATATACAGAAAAAGAATTCAATAATTTAAGCTATAGTTAAAGATAAACCCTTGACATTAAAAGAATAATCTATTATAATTCGCGTCCAATTAAAGAAGAGGTTAACAAAGTTTGTTAAGTGATGAAGCTTTAAGTGAAATGATCTTTAAAAAATATAATGTTAATAAATTAATCAAGTTTATAAAAAGTAATTTTTATAAACTAGATACAAGAAGAGAAATAAAAAAGTGAGTAACCTCACTATTTTATTTCGAATTTA
>Ga0193963_1000762_pt1 | contig 16610 bp, 15 predicted proteins | sample FB_6_MG_FD_140359 | JGI IMG/M metagenome (GOLD analysis project Ga0193963, IMG submission 140359) | Microbial mat bacterial communities from the Broadkill River, Lewes, Delaware, United States - FB_6_MG | ecosystem: Environmental > Aquatic > Freshwater > River > Microbial mats | place: USA...
ATAAGCATCTCCATTTACTAAATCATCTATAGAATTAAATCTTTCATTTATATAATTATAAATTTCTTTACCATCTGCATTATTGGTGTCTATACCTATGAAAGCTTTTTTAATATCAGTATTCAAATCTATGTTTAATTTACTAGCTAAATTTTGCTTTTCTTCATCATCACTAAGAACTATAATCATTGAATTTTCTGCAGTTCTACTCATTAATTCAGGTGGAAAATCTATTTGTTTTTTTACCTGAATCTGATACGAACTATCAAAAGGTTTATTTTCATCAATTCTTTCATAATTCAAAGCTGAAAATAATATTTCATTTGAATTTAAATCATAACTATTATTAGTTAATTGATTAAACTCATCTAAAGAAATCAATAAAACATTATCTTTTACATCATTTGTATTATCTTTTACTGCTTCCACTATATGTTTTTTTTCATTCAAAGTAACATTAAACACGTTATATTTTACAAATTTATAACTATAATTTTCAGAATTTGAACTCACATAAGTTTCTACTTCATTCTTAATAATATTTATATCACTATCATTTGCTGCTCCTATATTTATAACAACATCACTAGGACAATTTTTACTGATAGTATCTTCAGTTCCTATAAACATAGTAGTCGTAGTACCTACGGTTACTAATACCATACATGATAATATACATATGTTAGCCAATCCTACAGCATTTTTCTTCATCCTATATAGCATTCCTGAAACTGAAGTAAAGTTTTGTAATTTATAATAATATCCTTTATTTTTTCTAAGTGCTTTTAGAACTGTTATAGATCCATAAGTAAATAAGCAATATGTAGCTATAATTACAAGTATTACAGCAAGAAAAAATTGAAATAAAGCCATCATATTATATTGAACTGTTAAAGCTAAGTAATATGCTAAAGTTATAGATATTAATCCAATCAATAATAATAAAAATTTTGATTTTGGTTCTTTTTCTCCAGTTTCTTTAGTTCTGAGTAATTCAATAGGATTAGAAAAATGCAACTTAGCTAAATTAGAAATTAAAGTCAATATGTAAATTATTGAAAATAAAATTATTGAAGTTACTATAGAACTGAATGAAATATAAAATTTCATGCTAACATCAAAACTTAATATTTTTTGCAAAAAAATCATATTTACTTGAGAAAATATTACTCCTAATAATATACCAGTAAGTAAAACACCTATTAATAGAAAAAGATTTTCACAAAACATCATCATTCCTATATGTCTTTTTTCCATACCGAGAATATTAAATAATCCAAACTCTTTTTTCCTTTGTTTCATCAAAAAACTATTTGTATAAAACATAAATATAGTTGAAAAAATACCTATTACAACTATACCCAATGTCATCAGCTCTGCTATTCCTACTATAGAATCAGACCAATCATATGTTGCAAAATATCCCATTTGATAAAACATCATTATAAAAAATGATGAAATCAAAAAATAAGGAAAATAAATTCTCTTATTTTTCTTCAAATTATTTAAAGCCAATTTGAAATACATTTTTTTAAACATTATTTTCACCTGCCATCAATTTTGTAAGTTCAGAAGATATCTCAACATAAAAACTCTCAGCAGTTCTATCCTCTCTATATAACTGATTATATACAATTCCATCCTTTAAAAAAAGTACTCTCTTAGCATGACTAGCTGCTTTAACAGAATGAGTTACCATTACAATAGTTTCGCCACTTTTATTTAAATTTTCAAATACGTTCAACAAAGAATCTGTAGTCTTTGAATCCAATGCACCAGTAGGTTCATCCGCTAATATTAGTTTAGGATTTGTTATCAATGCTCTTGCTATTGCAACTCTCTGTTTCTGCCCTCCAGATATTTCATACGGATATTTTTCTATCAAATCTTCAATACCTAATTTTTTAACAATTGGATCTATTCTTGTTTTCATTTCTTTATATTTTTTTCCCTCCAAAACTAAGGGGAAAAAAATATTATCTTTATTAGAAAAATTATCTAATAAATTAAAATCTTGAAAAACAAATCCTAAAGAATTTCTTCTAAAAGCAGATATTTCAGATTCTTTTATAGAAGCTAAACTTTTTCCATCAAGTAAAACATCTCCTGAAGTAGGTTTATCTAACGCTGCTAAAATATTCAACAATGTAGTTTTACCTGATCCAGACTCTCCCATTATGGCTACATATTCACCTTTTTCCACTTCAAAATTCACATCTTTAAGTGCTCTAACTTCATTTCTCTTAAAACGTGTTCTATATATTTTTTCCAAATTCTTTACTTGTAAAATTTTCATATAATCTCCTTCGTATTTCAATTTTACTAATTCTATCGCATAAAAACAGAAAATTCCATTGAATTACATTACATCTATCTTACAAAAATGTAAGATTTAGATAAAAAAAATCACCATTCAAAGAATGATGATTTTTGCTTAAGTCAATTACATGATGCAATTAATTATAGCTCTATTTAAAAAACATAAAGCCATTATTTCCTAAACCTTTTACTTTAAAGATATTGAAAATTGCTCTGGTTCTGTTCAATTCGTATTTTCCTCTTTTACTAAACATATTTTTCACCTCTTCCTTTTTTTGTTGTATATAGTTTATAATCATCTTGTCCTAGCAAGATTAATACCAATATTCAAAATCAACAGAAATATCTCCTATCGACATTCATTATTATACACCATATATAGTAAAAAGCAAGTATTATTTTGTATTTCTTCATAAAATCATTTTTTTATAAATCAACATAATAATATTAAGTTTTTTTATTTTAAATCTATTATATTATTGTACAAACATACATATTTTCCATCAATTGACTCAATATCAAAATGGTAGTGACCAAAATACCATATTTGGAAATCGATTTTCCTACTTATATCCTGTAAATACTCTACTAAAATATCTGAGGAAACTCTATAGCTTTTATCTGAAAACAAATTATTTACTATGTCAATTGGTCCAGCATGTGTGATAACGTAATCCACTTTGAAATTATTTTTTTTAAGATTAATCAGTCCATTTTCCAATTCACATATATTAGGTAATTCTTCGTACCACCATAATTCGCTTTCTTTATCTGATTTTTTATCCACACTAGAAGCTCCACCAAATGCAAAAAATTTCTTTCCATTTATATCATATACTTCGCCTCTCATTAGATGATATACTTTATCAGATAATTTATGTACTTTACCACCTAAAAAATTTGTTACATCATAAGAACTCAGCACATCATGATTTTCATGATTGCCATCAATAAACAATGTTGTGAATTTTTTTTCATTCCACCAATCTAATAATATGATATCATTTTCATACTCCTTATTTTCAGGATAATTCCAAATAATACCCATATCGCCACATACAATTACATAATCATCAGCTGTCATATTACTGTCGTCTAAATTATGAATTTTATCTATATCCATACTGCCATGACAATCACCTGTAATAAGAATCATAAACTCACCTCTCTTCTGATTATATATTAATTATAACGCTTTATATACTTTTAATCAACTTCAAAAACTATCAAAATAAAACAAAAATCTTGAGCAAAATGCTCAAGATTTTATTAATTCATACATAAACTCGTAATATATTCATTTCTAAGAGATACATTAAGTTTTTTCAATATAGTATCTTTTAATCTTTCGGGATCAAAAACATTCGGATTATAATTATTTGGACTTTTTATAGTCCATATCAACGCAGCTCTCTGAATTTGATTTAAATCTTTAGGATGAAGACCAAAATAATGAGCAGAAGCTTCTCTTAATCCATAACAATTTTCACCAAAATATGAGATATTCACATATAACTCCAATATTTCATTTTTAGTAAATTTTCTTTCTATATCAAAAGCCATAAATAACTCAGCAATTTTCCTAACATAGGTTTTTTCAAAAGAAAAATATATATTTTTCGCCAATTGCTGAGTAATTGTACTCCCACCTTGAGCAAAATATCCCAATTTTATATCGTTATATGCCGCTCTTGTTATAGCAAACATATCTACACCCAAATGTCTATAGAATCTCTTATCTTCTGAAATAAGCAATTCATCAATATATTCTGAAGGTATATCTTCAATGCTAATGAAACTTTCATCATTTTTTATTTTTACAACCATTTCATCCAAATCTACTGAATTCTTTGCATCTTTATACAATTCATATCCCTGACATAAAAGCGGTAGTATAATTAAATATGCTACTATACAAAATGCAAAGAAAGATATTCCAAATATTCTATTAAATAATTTTCTCATATAATTTCCTCTCTTTTTGTACATTATATCCTAGCATTCATTAATTATCCATTTATTAACATTACATAATTCTTACATAATTGTCATCTAATCTCTAATTATATTTTTTGCTCCTACATATGTTATTATAAAATAAAACATATATATAAAAATAACGAATCCTGAAGTTACTAAAATACTTGACCATACATTAACCTTGCCGAATTGAATAATAACTTCATTTGCTGCTGTTAATCCAACAATTGAATGAATAACAGCTAAAATTAGTGGTGCTAAAAAATATATCATAATTTGCTTAAACAAAGCTTTATTAAGCATAACTTTACTAGCTCCTAGTTTGCCTAACAGCTTATATCTTTCTCTGTTATCAGCAGCATCTGAAAGCTGTTGTATGGCTAAAATAGCAGCGCTAGTTACCATAAATACTATTCCTAAATATATAGCTAAAAATGCAACTATAGTCTTAGTAGTTATAGATGCTAAATATAGATCTGATTTAGCCAAATAATGATTATATGGTCTTATGTTATAATCACTATCCTTTGTGTATTCCTCTAATAATTTCAAAAATCCTATTTCTGCTTTATCGGATTTCATCTGAACATTTAAAATTTTTGAATCTATGCTTAATTCATCTGTATATTTATCCTGAACAACAATATAACATAAGTCTGAAGAATTTGAAATAGTTTCTTCTACTACCTCTAATATATTTATTTTCACATCATCTATAAGAAGATACTTATTTGTTCTTGCAAATTCTTGAATCTGTTTCAAATAAATATTATTATTATATACAATAATACAAGATTCATCTGCTAAAGTAATTGAATCTTTTTTCAACAACCCCATAAGTTCATTATAATCTGATAATTTGATATAAATTAGGTTTCTGCCTAAAATGTGTTTATTATCCTCATTCCTAGCTAGATAGTTTTTAAAATATCCCTCATCATCATTATAATTAACATAAGTTGAAAACTCAAATTTGATATCTATATATTCACTATTAATAATTTTCTCTGGAAATAATTCCTTCATACTATTATTTGCTTTTTCTCCATATGCAAAAAAACTATAATCATATTTCACAGAATTTCGTAATTCTTTAGAAAACATTTCTTGCAAACTATATCCTGTTGAAAAAATACCTATAACCAATAATAAACTTAAACATATAATTGAAATAGATACAAAGTTACTATTTATTTTCGAAAAAATTTGCCTAGATACAAACATATTTAGATTTTTAAAATATATCTTTTCATTACTAGCTATTCTCATTCTTATAATTGCAGCTATGGAATAAAAAAACAGAAATGTACCTATAATCCCTAATATAATACATATGGTAAACCAAATATTTAAATTGAGCATTCCATTCCAAAGTATTAAAAAATATGCGCTTATCAAACATATTATTGAAATTACAAATAAAATAACTGATAAATGTTTGTTTTTTGTTTTAAACACTTCATTTCTTTTAGACCCATAAATCAAATCTATGAGTTTGAATTTACCAATAGAAAAAGTATTAAAAATCATAACTATTAAAAAAATGATTCCAAAATACAATATACTTTTCAAAGTAGCATCTAAAGAAAACACAAAAACAAATCCTGTCATATCAGCCTCAAAAAGTTTAGCTGTAAATATAGACATAAATTGAGATGCAAATATTCCTAAAATCAATCCAACTATAAGTGCAACAATAGCCATAACAAATGTCTCTAAAATTAAAATTAATGAAATACTACTTTTTTTCATTCCCAAAACCATATATATACCTAACTCTTTTTTTCTTCTTTTTATAAAAAAATTATTAGCATATATGATTAAGAAACCTAGTATGACAGCTACAAACACAGAAATATATGATAATACTTGTCTAAGCAATAGCATTGATTTATTAACTGTCTCAGTTACCACCATAACTTCTCTTTGAGCATATATAGAATTAAACATATAAAATATGCATACACCAAATACCAAAGTAAAAAAATATATAGCATACTCTCTTATGCTTTTTCCAGCATTTTTGAATGCCAACTTAGTCAACATTTATTGCACCCCCTAAAAGAGCAATAACTTCAATGATTTCATCAAAAAAATTCTTTCTGGATTTTTCTCCACGATAAATTTCATTAAAAATTCTTCCATCTTTAATAAACAATATTCTTTTACAATAACTAGCCGTAAAAGCATCATGAGTTACCATAAGTATAGATGCATTTATTTCATTATTCAACCTCTCAAAACTTTCAAGTAGCATTCTAGCAGATTTAGAATCCAATGCTCCTGTAGGTTCGTCTGCTAATATAAGTGTCGGATTTGTAACTATAGCTCTTGCTGCAGCTACTCTTTGACGCTGACCCCCTGACATCTGATAAGGATATTTTTGAAGAATCTCTTCAATATTCAATAATTTTGATACATCCCTAACTTTTTTATCTATCCCATTCACAGGGTCTTTTGCAATTGTTAAAGCTAAAGCAATATTTTCATAAGCAGTCAATGTATCTAGTAAATTAAAATCTTGAAAAATAAATCCCAATTTTTCACTTCTAAATTTAGATAACTGATTTGCATTAAGTTCTGTTATATCCAAATCATCTATGTATATATTTCCAGCTGTAACTGAATCAATAGTAGAAATACAGTTAAGTAAAGTTGTTTTTCCACTACCCGATGCTCCCATTATACCTATATAATCACCTTCTACAACTGAAAAGCTAATATTTTCTACCGCTTTAGTTATATTTCCATTTCCACCATAGTATTTTTTTAAATTTTTAATATCTAATATTTTTTTCATATTACACTCCTTATACAATATAATTCTATTATATACGAATTATAATTTTTAACCATAGTTAAAACTAACACATATCTTACAATAATGTCACCTAATCATCAAATACTACAGATTTGTCCTTAGGAAAAATAATAGCTACCTCTGTATACTCATTTATTTGTGAATCTATTTCAATATTAAGATATAATTTATCACAAAGTTTTTTACATAAATACAAACCCATACCAGTCGATTTAGCAAACTTACGACCATTTAATCCAGTAAATCCCTTAGAAAACACACGACAAATATCCTCTTTTGGTATACCAATTCCATCATCTTTTATTTTAAGTATAAAATTATTATTATTAGCTTGTCCAGAAAAGCTCAATGAAAAGCCCTTATCAGAATATTTTAGACTATTAGATATAATTTGACTAATAATAAATTCTAACCATTTATCATCAGTATATACATTTATATCTAGATCCTTTATATTTATTTTACATTTTTTTGCTATAAGAGGTTTTGAATATTTTTTAATTACCTTTTTAACTAACTTTGAAACTACTATGTTTTTTATCTTATAATCGTTTTCAATATTGGTACTTCTAGCAAAGAAAAGAGCCTGCTCAACATAATTATCAATTTTTTTTATTTCTTCTTCTATACTTTTTGTTACATCAGAATTATTATTCTCACATATTAAATCTATACATGCAATAGGAATTTTAACTTCATGAATCCACATCTCTACATATTCCTGATATTCTTCATTTTTCAACTTATAAAAAGAAATTTCATCATTCATTGCTTTTGTGGTTTGTTTTACTATATCATCTAATATTTCTTCTTCCTTAAAAAAAGGTTCGTCCAATACTGAATATATATATTGCTTTTTATCCATACTATTCAATTTTCTATATACTGAAGAATAATATTTGTTTTTTCTATAATATTCTGGAACTAATGCAACAACATCTATTAATATCATTGTAAAACCAATAAATACAGCAGCTCTTCTATCAATTTTGAATACCTCTAACAAAACTACTATATATACTATCAAAAATAATTGAAAGGATAAAAAAATAATTTTATCCTTCAAAAAATCTCTTATTCTCATACTAAATACCCCTGACCACGCTTAGTTATAATAAAATCAATCATACCCAAACTTTCTAATTTTTTTCTCAATCTGTTAACATTTACAGTCAGTGTGTTATCATCTACAAACTCATCAGTCTGCCACAATGCATCCATTAAATCATCTCTTGATACAATTTTGCCACGACTAGAAATTAGTGTAGATAATATTCTCATTTCATTTTTTGTTAGCTCGTCTATAATATTATTATAAATAATTTGACTTCTTTCAGGATAAAATTTCAATCCCTTATATTCTACAATTTCACTATCTGAATTAGTTTTTATTCTTGCTTTTATTCTTGCTAATAATATCTGTGTATTGTATGGTTTTGTAACAAAATCATCTGCACCTATATTCATACTTTTTAGTTCATCCAAATCCGTATTCCTACTTGTAACTATAATTATAGGAACATTAGATTCTTTTCTTATTTGTTTACATATATCATATCCACTATCATAAGGAAGATTTACATCAAGTAATACTAAATCAGGACATGTATCTAAAATTACTTTGGTTATATTTTCAAACTCATTTGATGATTGGCAATCATAACCATAAGCCTCTAAAAAATCAGTTAATTCATCTCTCAATTTTTCATCATCTTCAACTATAAAAATATTCATCAATCCTCCATATTATCTTTAAACTCACTATAAATATATTCAAAAATACGATCAATAACTCTTCTCCTAGACTCAACACTAGCCCATGCAACATGAGGAGTGATAAGCAATCTATTGTTTGGTATAAATTTAAGCAGTTCAGAATTAGCTCTCATTGGCTCTTTTGAAATAACATCTAAACCTGCAGCAGATATATAGTTTTTATTGAGTGCTTCTACCAAATCTATTTCATTTATGATTGACCCTCTACCTACATTGATGATAATAGGTCTCTTTTTCATTTTTATAAACGCTTCTTTATTAAATAAGCCAATAGTTTTTTTAGATTCAGGCGCATGTATTGATATTATATCTGATTGCTCTAATAAATCTTCAAAATTAACTTTATCATATGCTTCAGATATAGTTCGATTAGATGCTGAATAAAATATTACTTTTGCACCAAAAGCAGTAGCAATTTTTGCAACTTCTCTACCAATTTCTCCTAATCCTACGATACCCCATGTTTTCCCACTTATTTCATTAAACTTATTAGTAAAATGCTTTAGCTGAGTATCATCTACATAAGTTTTATCTCTAACATAATCATCATAAAATCGAATATTTTCTAGCAAACATAGAAGCATAGCAAAAGAATGTTGTGCTACAGATTCTGTACAATAACTTCTAACATTTCTCCACTTGATATTTTTACTTTCTAAATACTCAATATCTAAGCTATTTATACCTGTTCCTGTAATACATACCATTTTCAATTTTGACGCTAGTCCTATCGTCTTAGCATTAATAGAAATTTTACATGTTACTACAACATCTGCATTTTTAGTTCGCTCTCTAGCCTCATCGTTTGATGAAAAATCATATATATCCACATCGCCAAATTGTGAAAATTTATCCAGTGAAATATCTTCACCAATAGATTTTCTATCTAAAAAAACTATTTTCATATTACCTCTTTTCTATTCTACATCCTCTACAATTCCTATGTAAGGTAAATTTCTATATTTTTCGGCATAATCTATACCATATCCAACTATAAATTTATCTTCAACAACAAAACCAACATAATCCACAAATACATTAGCTTTACGTCTATGAGGTTTATCTAATAAAGTACATAATTTCAATGATTTAGGCTCTCTTGTTTGCATAGTATCCACTAAATTTCTTAATGTAACACCTGAATCTATAATATCTTCAACAATAAGTACATTTTTGCCTCTAATATCTACATCTACATCTTTAATAATTCTAACTGTACCTGATGATGTTGTACCATTACCATAACTTGATACACTCATAAAATCTATATTTACATTTGCATGAATTTCTCTCATCAAATCAGCTACAAAAACGCTAGCACCCTTAAGTATTCCAACTAAAAGTATATCTTCACCATTGTAATCTTCATCTATTCTTTTCGCTAATTCTTTAACCTTAGCTTTAATTTCTACTTCTGATAATAATGTTCCTGTTATTTTATACATATTTCCTCCTAGAATTCAGTAATAATCATTATAATTTTAACACAAAAATATTAATATTACATTATAATTTTTGAATTTAATCTTAAATTATGTTAAAATATGTAAAGTGTAAACTTTGTATGTAATTTACACATAAAACAAAATAAATGAAAAGGAATTAATATGAAAATTGATTACAGACTCAGTAAAAAAACAGATTTACCTTTATTAACAGAAATATACAATCAAGCGATAAGAACCAAGGCTTGTACATGTGACACAGAAGAACTAACATGCGAGGATAGATTATCTTGGCTAGAAGATCATGATAATGAAAAATATCCCCTATACACCTGTCTAGTAGACGATGAAATAGCAGGTTATATATATTTAACTCCATATAGAAAAGGCCGACAAGCACTAGATAGAGTAGCTGAAGTTAGTTATTACTTTGACAGCAAATTTCACTCAAAGGGATTAGGTTCAAAATCATTAGCTTTCATAACTGAAGAAGCAAAAAAACGTAACATTGAAATACTTATTGCTATTTTATTAGGATGTAATAAAAAAAGCATAGGACTTTTAAAAAAATATGGATTTGAAGAATGGGGCAGAATGCCTGAATTTGCATTACTAAATGGGAACTTAGAAGATCACCTATATTTAGGAAAGAAAATTTAATTTCTATAGTATATAAATATTATTATAACAATTAGAACTGATATATAACCATCAAGTCTTAAAAATTAATATTATAAAAGGCCAGATATTATACACAAATATCTTAGCCTTTTATTTTTCTACTAATTTTAATTTATTATATGCTTACCAATACTAATTGCTATCTATAAAGATAATTCTTCAGCTCTGATAGCACATCTTTTACAGCCTTCATCAATTATTTCGTCTAATTTCATATCTTCAAAATATTTGATTGTTTCAATAGTTGTTCCTCCTGGTGAGCAAACTTCATCAACTAATGTTCCTAACTCTTTATCAGATTGCATAGCCATTTCAGCAGCTCCCCTAAAAGTTTTAGCAACTAACTCCCTAGCCATAGTTTTATCTAATCCCATTTTTTCTACAGATTTCACTATAGAATCCATAAAATAATATACATAAGCAGGGCTACTTCCATTTGCAGGTATCACAGCTGACATCAAATCTTCATTTATATCTGCTACAACTCCCATACGATTGAAAATATTTCTAACTATATTGTATTCATCATCTGTAACATTTTCAGTTCTAGAAAAAGCACAAGCACCTTCTCCTATCATAAGAGGAGTATTAGGCATAATTCTAACAATCTTTTCTTCTCCTAGATAACTTTGAATGAAACTTGTTGATACTCCAGCAGCAACACTAAGAATTAATCTGTTCTCTACTTTTTTATTTGAAAGACTTAATTTTTTTAAAATCATCTCAAATATCTGTGGTTTCACTGCCATAATAACCATCTCACAATTTTCATATAATTCTATCTCAGAATTCATTATACTGTATCCTTGGCTTTTGCATTTTTCAATTATTTGATTATTCACATCAAATATACATACTTCTTCACTACTAAAAATTTTTAATTTTACAGCGCCATCTATAATTGTTTTTCCCATATGTCCAGCACCTAACAATCCAATTCTAAACATCTCTCACCTCATAATTTATTGATTTATTTCAATGTAAATTATATACTATAACTAAAAAAAATGCAAGTCTAAAAATTAATTTTTCCTTGCATTTTCAACGTTAATTCAATATATCATTCTTGATTTTTTCCAAACGATCTGGTAATTTTATTTCAATTTTCTTATTATTCATATAGCTAAGTGGACCATCAATATCTGCAAATTCTAATTTGTAGGCATGCAAAAACTGAGATGATAGTGAATATTTCCTTTTCATTATATCATTAATTCTTCTGCTTCCATATTTAGTATCTCCAATTAATGGATGTCCTGCATCTGCAAGATGTGCACGTATTTGATGTGTCCTACCAGTTAATAATTCTACCTCTACTAATGTGAAATTATTACTACTTCTAATTGGTTTAGCAATAGTTTCAATGAATTTTCCATTACCATCTCCGTCAATTGAAACCATATTTTTATTTTCCATTTTTGACAAATTACCCTTGAGATGAATTTCTTCTTCCAAAGTATTAGCTACCATAGTGATATAATATTTTTTTATTCTCTCTTTATTTTTCATGAGTTTATTAAGAGATTGTAAAGCCATATTAGATTTTCCAAATATAACCAGCCCAGATGTATTTCTATCTAACCTATTAACTGAAGCTGGAGTGAAAGTTTTTTCAACTCTTGGAACATATGCACCAGTTTCTATAAGATATGTAATAACTTGATTTGTCAGATGATTTTTCTTTTCTGTTGCATCACCATGTGTCAATAAACCATAGGGTTTATTAACTACTAAAATATTATCATCTTCAAAAACAACATCAAATTGTTTCTTAGCTCTAACTTTAGCCTTTCTAGCAGTCCATTTCTCTAAATCTTCATCCTTCAAATATAAAGTTATTTCATCATTCAACATTAATATAGTATTTTCTTTAGCTCTCTTCTTGTTCACTTTAGCATCTTTTCTTATAATTTTGTAAATTATACTCAAAGGGGCATTATGCAAATATTTCTTCAGAAATCTATCATATCTTTGATTTTGTTCATTTTCTGTAATCTTAATTATCTTCATCTATTTCTTCCTTAATTTCTTTATTTTCTAAATTCCTTGTTCATCATATTTCCACAATTCATATTTTTCAACCAAGTATATCAAACTAGTTGCATATCTAGGATCTGTAGCATATCCGCAACTTTTAAGTGCATGAGCAGCCTTTTTATAATCATACATAACTTCTCTATATGGTTTATATCTAGGAACTAATAACAATAAATTTTGATGATCTCTCCAACTTTCTTCTGGATTAACATATGCTCTAAAATAATCATCTATATAATAGTTAACTCCATTGTATACTTCTCTAGTTGCACATAATACTGAACCAGCACTCGCTGAACCCTTTATACCAAATAAATTATTACTGAATTTTCCGCTATATCTATCAACAGGTATACTTTGTCCCCAGCCAGTCTCTAAAACAGCCTGTGCAATTTGTATTGAAGCAGCCATCCCTGTCAATTTTTGGGAATGAACAGCAAAATCAGAAACATAATTTATAAAATTAGTTTTCTCAGTAACTGGCTTACTTCCATATATTTCACCTAGATAAATTTTAATTCTAACTTGATCTGAATATATTGTCTTACCACTTTTAGTAGTAGCTATAGCCTGTATATCACGTTCACCTTCATTTACACTAGTTGGAGTATATTTTATTATTTCACTAAAATCTGCTGAAGAACCCAATACTTTTTCTGTTAAATTATAAGGATTACTAAGAACATACTTAACATCTACAATTTCAACATTTGCATTCGAATTCACTGAAATTTTATCAGTTATAACTTGATTTGGTCCAACTCCTGTAAGAATTATTTTTTCTTCGCCAGCTATACTAACAGTCCTAACATTACTTTTTTTAACAGTTCCATTTGTCTCTGTAGTCTTTGCATATATATTCCATGTTCCCTTCATATCAGGTCCTGGATACCATGAATAATTTCCCCATGGGATATCTTCTAAAACTTTAAGTTGCCCATTAACTGTATTTTCAGCATAATAGACCGTTCTTTCAACATCAAAATTACGTGCTACAGATAATACAACTGGTACCTCTCCAACTTTGTCGGCATCTATTTCTTTAAGATATAAATAAGGTACAACAGGTTGTGGTTCTGGTATTTCAACTATCGCATTAATTGTATCAGATTCGTATCCAACTCCATTAGCATCATAAGCTACTGCTGTAATCTTAACCATTCCATTTTTATACTTAGGTGGACTAAATGGGAATGCGGTAGCTTGATCAAATTCAGAAGAAATATAGTCATCTACTTCTGGATTATTATAATCAAACTTATATATTATATGATCAGGAATAAAATTAGTGTTTACAGTTATATTCCTTTTTCCTCTAACCAACTCACCTTCTGTAATTCCAGACAACTCAACCGATGGAGATACGTTAAAATTAACATCATACGCAGTGCCTGCAAGAAATTCTCCCTTGTTATCAACTACAATTGCAGCTAAAACACCATTTTTATTATACTCTAATTCAGGCATCAGTTTAGCATGATTTTCATCAAAGTTACACGCTGCAACAACTCTACCTTTTCCAGTTGTCTTGTCCAAATAAATATATCTAGTTTGATTAGCTGAACTAGGTATATTATCCACATTTTCTAAAACAAGTGCAGTGTTTTTTGTAAATGTATCACCATGATTTAAATAAACAATAGACATATCGTAAAAAGGTTCATATTTACCTTTTCCGTTGTCTTTTAAAACTACGCTATATGTATCTTGATCCCAATCTACTTCTAATCCTAAACAATTAGCCACTAATCTTACTGGCACATATGTTCGTTCATTTTTTATAATTGGTGCAACATCCATCACAGCAGGTAATACTTTTCCGTTTTCATCTGTATAAAAAAGTAATCTATTATCAATAAAAACAGTTAATTTTTTATTACCTTTAGTTATATCTATTCTTTTATTTTCACCATCCCATACAACTTCACCGCCTAGCGCTTCTGACACAGCTCTTAATGGCAATAGAGTTCTTTCATTGTATATAAACGGTTTATCATCTGTAACAAGGCTATTTCCATCTATATTTATATTTATTTCTCTATCCTGAGCAGCATACGCTTCAGTGCTCAAAATAGGAGTCATAATAAACGATAGTGAAAGCGTTACTCCTAAAATCTTTCTTATTAATCTATTCATATAAACCTCTCATTCATAAAATATTTATCATCTATAATTATATGATAAATAACAAGGCATTGCAAGTAAATACAATATTCTTAATACAAATGTAATATTAATTTGTATTAAATCTAAATATCTATTTCAGTTTCTCCATCACCTTGAGTTATATGCCATTTTTCATGACCCTTAATTTCATCCAAAGAAATATTTTTATTAATTATTTTAGCAATCATCATGTTATTTAGTAAAGGTTTTTTAGTATTTAAAAACGAATATTTCATAAATACCGATTTGAATTTTCCATGTAAACCCGTTCCAACAACAACATATTCGGCGTCTACACTATAAGAATAATTTATAATCATTTCTGCTAATATTCCTATGAAATTTTCATTATTAGGATCTGTAAAACTCTCAGCTATTGTTATCAATTTAGAACCATTAGCATGTGTTTCTCTAAGTATCACATAACCTATCTTACCACTACTATTTTTAGCCTCTAAAGTTACATAGGAAACATCAGGTCTCATATTATATCTATAATTTAAATATTTATAATCTCTAACAATACAAACATTAAAATTATCCTTATACATATTCCAATATTCACCTATTTCCGGATTAACACAATCACTTTTGCTAACCTTGACGTCTAGTTTCTTTATTAAATTTTTATTACTCAAACGTATTTTATCATATAAATTATATACACTAGCACCAATTTTAGAAATAAATCCAAGTTTTAATTTTTTTCTCAACTTATTTTCTATCTTTATTGGTCTAACATAAACTTCTTTTTCATACAGCGTTGGCCATCCAAATTTCTCATAAGCAGGATAGGAATTTTTATTGGCTAGACCTATAACTATATCAACACCATTTTTCTCACCTTGATCAACACTATTGTTAGTCATCATTCTAAATATACCCTGTCTTTTAAAATCAGGATGCGTCATTGATTTTACACTATGTGCTGCTAAATATACATCTCCATTTATATATAGTTCAAATGGTGTTAAACCATCCGTCCCTATTATTTTATCTTCGTCTTTTAATGTATACATCAAATTTTTTCCATTAGGATTATATGGATTTTCATCATAAAACCATTTATTCATTTTATAATCTTGATTCGTACCCTCACCAAAAGAAAGAAGACATAAATCTTCAAAACTTTCATAATCATTCTGCAAATCAAGATTATCTATTATTCTACCATTTTCTAATTGTATCATCATTCACCTCAAAATATATGTTATAAAAAAGGCTATTCAAAAGAATAGCCTCAAATCTTAAATAAAATTCTACTAAATCTAAATTAAATTTAATTTTTTAATATCTATCATACCTTGTTCATTTAAAGCATCTTCTTCTGCATGAACTTTTTCTATTTTTCCTATAAACATTTCATGAGAACCAGTTTTTATTGA
>Ga0193963_1000765_pt1 | contig 16575 bp, 10 predicted proteins | sample FB_6_MG_FD_140359 | JGI IMG/M metagenome (GOLD analysis project Ga0193963, IMG submission 140359) | Microbial mat bacterial communities from the Broadkill River, Lewes, Delaware, United States - FB_6_MG | ecosystem: Environmental > Aquatic > Freshwater > River > Microbial mats | place: USA...
GCAGCCGTTCGAATTGGCGCAAGCATTAATCTACGCAGGCTTTTATCAAGTGCAGCTACACCAGGGTGAAAAAGCACTCACCTACTTCAACGAAGCCAAAAGTATTGCGGCTCAATTAGGCTCTAAACCTTTGTTGAATAATACAGACTTCTATATAGCTTTTGCCATGCTCGACCAAGGTCTAGACCAAACCGCCTTAGGCGGTCACCCCACTCGTCCGGCAAAACTTAAGCAAGCAATTACCTTATTAGAGAATTTTGTCCTAAACCAGACTTCACCGTATTATCATGCAAGCGCGCTCATCTTTCTTGGTTGGGCACATGCAGATTTAGGTAACCTTGATCAAGCGCTAAAAGTACTGAGTGAAGCAAAAGTATTGAATAAAGAATTCAATATGGAAACCAGTTTTGGTTATAGCAGCTACTCTATTATGCGCATTCATTTAAAACGACAAGACTACTCAGCCGTCATTGCGATGAGCAAAGATAAAATCACGACCCGCTTACAAGCTAACTTCTTAGCCCGCGCGTATTATGAAAATAAACACGTTGATCAAGCCATAGAAACGCTCAATATATTTAAGCAACAACATCCAGACTTATGGCAAGACCAAGGCGATCAACGCTTAGCTGACTATAGAAATTCAAAGAAGGGAATATTGCCACAGCTTACAAGTGAACCTAAAGCACACTTGGTTTATTGCGAGTCTGATTGGTTATAATAAAGAAAAGATATTGATTTTGAAAAATTAGGAACTTTTCATGCTAACCACTCTCTGAATGTGACCCTTTGGAGATATTACATGCACATCCTAAAAAGTTTAATGACCCAATTTTTATTGGGCGCACTACTACTCGTCGCCTTAATTGGACTCATTAGTTACAGTCAAATTCTTGCAGATCAAAATAAAAACTTATTATCACAATGGTCCAGTGATAGTGAAAAACTTCGACTTGAACTGTCATCACTGCAACAGCAAGCACAGCACTATAAACTGAATGCCCCTCGTGACTTTGAAAGCTACAATCGAGATGTTGCCGTTTTCTACCAGCAATTCAAACAAGAACTGTCTAAAATAAATGATATCAATATTGCTTTACAAAACAGTGCGACCCAAGTCGAGATCAGCCCTCTTTTAAGAACGATAATCCAAAATACAGATACACCTCTAATACAAAGCCAAGCGATGCTAACGGCTTGGTTGCAACAATGGTCATCGTTCAGCAATAACATGACAGATAGATTAGGAGACCCCGCAAATCCACGTTTAGAATGGGGGGCCGATCTTGTTTTAGAGCAGTTCCAAGCGCTGCAACAACATACAAACTCACTGACCAATAGCATCAATACCAGCCAATTATGGCTAAACAAGCATCATACTAACCTCAATATTGCGCTACTGGCTTTTATTCTTTTCTACATTGTTATTGCGTTAATCAGCCTTGCTTGGTTGGTGATTCGCCCCATCGTTCTTACATCCAAAGCCTGCGAAAAAGTCGCTTCTGGGCAATATGGCTTACATATAAACGTGCCCGCGATAGGAGAAACAAAACGACTGCAGCAGTCATTCAACGACTTATCGGCTAAAACAAAATTGGTGATGGACATGCTTACTGAAATTCATCAGCCTGGCGATGCAGAAAATAAACTGCAAAGGATTTTTGATAGCGGAAGCGAAGCGCTAGGGATTAATTGGATAGGGTTAATGGCTTACAAGGACGATAACTTCGAACTTATTGGTTCAGCACCAGAGGCATTAAAATATTCTTGGCGACATAAGAGTGTGTCAGCGCACAAGCAGTTTGGTAAAGACCTTTTAGCGTCTTTTGATAAACGCTGGCTCGACATTCAGCAGCTTAGTAAATTAGCACTGCAACGTCACGACGAACGTTTTTTAAGAGAAGTCCACAAAAACACACGCGCAAGTCATATGGTAGGTCACCCATTTCATTGCCCGAAACATAATGGTTTTTTATTAATGTTTACGACTCAACAAGAGCATGGTTTTAGCCCTTCACAAATAGAATTAATCAAAGCGTTAGTCTCTCTCATGTCTGATGCACTAATTTCAGGTTTGAGCTACCAACCTAAATAAAAAATAAGGGAAACTCGCATTCTTGATAAAGAATGCGAGTTTTTATTGTTAGCTTTTTTTAACTTTATTGCCTAACCACTCAACCTTATAAAGATCTCTTCTGCGATCTAAATAATTGCGAACAGAGCCCTCGTTTTGCAATTTATTCAACTTCTCTAAATCCAAATCAACAATTAAGGTCATCTCTGTATTCGGAGTCGTTTCTGCCATAATCGCATCATGAGGAAACGAAAAGTCTGAAGGTGAAAAAACTGCGGTTTGAGCATACTGAATATCCGCACCATCCACTTTGGGTAAGTTACCAACGCTGCCGGCTATGGCAACATAACATTCATTTTCAATCGCTCGTGCCTGTGCGCAGCAGCGAACTCTAAGGTAACCATTTTTGGTATCGGTCCAAAAAGGAACAAACAGCATTTGCATGCCCTGCTCTGACTGCAAACGTGCTAATTCAGGAAACTCAACGTCATAACAAATAAGCACACCAATTCGGCCAAAGTCGGTATCAAATACTTTTAACTCGTTACCCCCCTGCATAATCCAAGCACGCTTTTCATAAGGCGTCGGATGAATTTTATACTGAGCTTCTACCGTTCCATCGCGTCGGCATAAATACGAAACGTTTAATAACTCTTCATCTTCTAAAACCGGCATTGAGCCTGCAATAACATTGATATTATAAGATACGGCCAGTTTAGAAATGGCTTCTACAATCTCATCACTGTATTCGGTTAATGCCTTAATTGAATCAATAGAGTTTTTATGATTTTCAATCCCCATTAACGGCGCATTAAAAAACTCAGGGAACAGAGCCAAATCGCACTGATAGTCTGATAACGCATCAATAAAAAATTCTACCTGTTGAATGAGCTCATCAACCGAATTAAAAGGGCGCATTTGCCACTGCACGCAACCAATACGCGCTGTCGTACGATCGGCGCCAATCAGCACGGCCTTTTCTGGATCATAATACAGGTTGGTCCATTCCAATAAAGTGGCATAACCATGGGATTCTTTATCTTCTGGTAAATAGTCTTTAATCACCCGCTTCACTTCAAACTCGTTTGAAAGTTGGAAGGTTAAAATAGGATCATAAATTTCTTTGCGTTTAACGTGTTCAATATAAGCTTGTGGCGTTAGCTCTTTGGCATGATTCTGGTAGTTTGGAATACGTCCACCCGCCACAATTGCTTTTAAGTTAAGATTTTGACAAAGCTCCTTACGGGCCTCATATAAGCGTCGGCCTAAGCGCATACCGTGGTAATCTGGGGAGACAAATACATCCACACCATACAAGACATCGCCTAATGGATCGTGAGTCGTTAGATACGCATCCCCAGTGATTTGATCATAGGTATGCTGGTCACCAAACTTGTCATAGTCAACAATGACGCTGAAGGCGGCTGCAACCACAATACCATGATCTTCAATACAAATTTGTCCATCTTGAAATACTTGCAGCTGGGCACGAAACTTCTTCTCAGGCCAAGCGCCACCTAAACCAGGATAAACAGCATCCATCAGATTTTTAATATCGCCAAAATCATCAAGGGTTAAATGTCTAAGATTAAGTTTATGCTCTGTTTCTTCGGTCATACGGTTCTCACAGTAAACGATAAGATTCGTCAAATACGCTCATAACGAACCCAAAATCAAACGGCAACATCGACTAAAATACGCGCAAACCCTGGTATATCAGCGGTTATTTGCGAAGAATACGTATATATTAGGATTAGGTAGAAAACAAGAGAATTCATACGTCTAGCGATCAAACCAGATCAATAGACAAAATTGACTCGAAAATTAACAGTAAAGTTCAGCGTTAAAATTGAATAAAAAACAATCAGATCGTAGAATAAAAGCAATACTGTGCATTTTAGGATGAAGGCCATAATGACATCACGATACAAGCTGATCACCTTCGGGGCATTTTTATTGCTTTTGATGTCTGCGCCTAAGAGCCTTCAAGCTCAAGAAAATATCACCATGGCGGTTGGTGAATGGCCTCCTTACCTATCTCAAAGTCAACGACACAATGGCGTTGTATCACACCTTATTAGCGATATATTTGCCGAAATGGGCATCACTGTCACGCTTCATTTTCTTCCTTGGAATCGAGCGTATAATGAAGCGATCGAAGGAAAGTATAATGCGACTGCGATATGGATGGAGAAGAAGGTGCGTAAAGAGCATTTCATTTACAGTGATGAGGTACTTTCAGAGCAATTTGTATTTTTTCATAAAAAAGCGTTTACCTTAAACTGGGAATCGATTGATGATTTAACCGCCTTTAAATTTGGTGGCATTCAAGCATACAGCTATGGCCCCCAAGTTGATCAATATATAAAAGACGGCCTGATTCAAATAGATATTGTAAATCGCCCTCAGCAGAATTTTAAAAAACTCCTAAAAAATCGAATTGATCTCTTTCCATTTGAAGTGAACGTTGGCAAGTCTATTTTAAAGAGAGAATTTTCTCTGCAGCAACGTGAAGCATTGACCTACCACAGAACCCCTTTTCTTAATAACTCCAGTTTTGTTTTATTCCCAAAAACACGAGTAGAAAGTGAAAGATTAACCCAATTATTTAATCAGCAATTAAACAAATTTAAAGAAAGTGGCAAGTACGATATCTATTTCGACAAACTGAAAGAGGGCTATTATGACTTGCCAACAAGCGCAACGGTGAAAAAGATCAGCTCAGTCGGGCTTAAAACCCCCTAATATTCAGCTAACTTTTTGCCTGCGCAGTAATAACAATATAACGCAAAACGTTATTACGATAAGCCCACCCAAGAAAAGCAGCCGTCACCTTATATTTTAACCAGGCCGATCGATGTCCTTTAAGCTTACGCTTTGCGATTGCACTTGATTTCAGCCAACGCCCAAACGGCTCTAAGACGTACTCACTTATATCCTGATTATTAATATGCTGAAAGCCTGCTTGCTGCAATTGTTGCTGATAGCGTTCTAATGTCACTATATTTTCTGGTGGGATCTTCGATAAGCCAAGCATCGTATTTAAAACTTTTCTTTTAAGCCAAGATAAATGAGGATTAGCCAGTACGATATCAGTTAAGCCAATGCAGCCTTCTTTTCCATTTTTATCTAATATTTGAAAGCTGTCATTGAAGAACTTATTACGCGAAGGAAAATGATAGGCACAATCAAGCGCTAATACTGTGTTCACCGTATGATGTTTGTTTGTCAAAAGGTCTGTCACAAGCAGGTTATTCGTAACATCACCTTCCATAATATATTGAGCAAAATGGCCTTGCGTTCCTGACTTTGCTAAGCGCTGCTGAGCTACCGCCGTTTGACTGGTAGAATAATTAATACCGCACAGAAACTCTACCTGATAATATTCTGACCATAAAAGCAGTTGGTCACCACAGCCAAAACCGGCATCGAAAATACGGCTGTTAGCCCCTAGACCAACTTTAATCGCTAACTGATGCGCTAATGCCTCGCACGCAGTTGAATAATCAGACCCCGTCTGCCAATAACCTAAGTTCCCCCAATAAGCATCACCGCTGTTTAACAGACGCTCAGATAGATCATAAAACTCACGGCTTTGCTTATGCTGATTAGCTCGTTGAGCCATCTCTATTTCTCCCAGATTACTGCAATAAAAGCCTGCATTTCTTAAACGTATACCCGTTTTGAATCTACACTGATATTAAAGATCACAAATTCTTGGCAATTTAAATCTAACAATGCGCCTATCAGTATATAGGCAGAAAAAAGGAACAATTAATCGTAACTATGCTTGATTCAATGATTACTCCGTTTATGGTTTCTTCTAACAGTATCTTAATTTACGGTACTTACAATTATTGGATGGTCGCACTGTCCGTTTTTGTTGCAATACTGGCCTCTTTTATGGGGCTGCAAGTTGCCCGCCAATCTATCAACTCAACGTCTAATACACTTAAAAACATCATGTTGCTGATAGGCAGTATTGCTTTAGGTGGTGGGATTTGGACCATGCATTTTGTCGGCATGCTAGCCTTCAACCTATGCACGACCGTCGGTTATGATTGGACTCTAACATTCCTATCGTTATTACCCGGAATTGCTGCTTCTTGGGTAGCACTCAATTACATCAATAGTCATCAAGAAGGCATTAAGCCTTTATTTATAGGCGGATTGCTGGTCGGTTTAGGCATTGGGACCATGCACTACAGCGGCATGGCAGCCATGAAGATGGCCCCTCTGCTGCGTTACGATCTCTGGATGTTTGCACTCTCTTTAGTGCTAGCGGTCTCTCTCGCCATATTATCCCTATGGGTCCGAGTCGGCTTAATCAGCCTATGGAAAGAGAAAACAAAAGAGTGGCAAGCCAATTTAGTCACTAGCGTTGTTATGGGCTGTGCAATTGCCAGCATGCACTACACCGGCATGGCGGCTGCTCGATTTGTTAAACCTGCAGGCTTCGAGATGAGCCAGCAACCCCCAGAAACATCGTTATATCTGGCTCTGGGCGTTTCGGGTGCAACAATACTGATTATCTTATTAGTATTAGGGGTTAATCTTATCTATCGCTATAAAGATATTTCATTAAGAGCCCTTAAGAGCGAACGCCGACTTAAAGCCACTTTAGATACCGCCATTGATGGCATTATTACCATCAACAATTTAGGTGAGATCGTCAGCATTAATCAGGCAACGGAGCGGCTTTTAGGCTGGTCTGAATCCGAGCTATTAGGCAACAATGTAAAAATATTAGTACCTGAACCTCATCGGTCAGGCCACGATGGCTACATACAACGCTATTTACAGACCAGAGAAGCAGGCATCATTGGCGAAGGCAGAGAAATTAAAGCGCTGCATAAAAATGGCGACAAGATTGATATTCGCTTAGGGATCGGCCATGTCAAAATCGCGGGTAAAGATTTTTTTGTCGCCTTTATTTCTGACATTCGACAACGGTTAAAAATAGAATCTGCGCTGCGAGACAATCAAGAAAGACTGCATTCATTAATCAGTAATATTCCAGGCATTGCCTTTCGCTGTATTAACAAGCAACCCTGGAACATGATCTTCATCAGTGATGCGGCAGAAACCATTACTGGCTACCCAGCCAACGATTTTAAGTTACCGAACCCGAAACGTAATTTCTCTGAGCTCTATCACCCTGACGACCTTAAAAAGAGTGATAAAGCCATCGTCGACCAAGAATCTTATCACCTTGAATATCGCATTATACGACGCGACGGCGAAATCCGTTGGTTGATGGAATATGGCGTCGGCATTAAAGATGAAAAAACCGGAGAAGTCTGGCTTGATGGTTTTATTATGGACATAACCGACCGCTATAAAATGATGCTGCAATTACGCTTAGCAAAAAATAAAGCAGAGCAAGCAGCACAAGCAAGAGCAACATTTTTAGCCAATATGAGCCATGAAATACGTACACCTATGAATGCTATTATTGGCTTTAGTGATATTTTACTTGAGGGTGAACTCGCCAACGAACAGCAACGTCATCTTAAAACAATCAATCAATCGGCAAAATCCCTGCTGTATCTACTCAATGATGTACTAGACAGCGCCAAGCTCGATAAAGGCAAACTGGAATTGGAAGTAAGAGATTTTTCGCTAATACAAGAAGTAGATGCGGTTATTTCAACGCTTTGGTTAGGCGCTCGTCAAAAAAACTTATCACTCAGCACAAACATATCCCCACAATTGGCAGAGCGTTATTCAGGCTCGCCTGAAAGAATTCGCCAAGTATTAACCAACCTAATCAATAATGCGATTAAATTCACACCGAAAGGCTACGTTCGCATTAGCGTTAGGCCGCTAGAAGACAATCATAGCCATCAGCAATTTATTGAATTTATCATTGAAGATACAGGCATTGGCATGAGCCAAGCACAGCTGCAAAGTGTATTTGAACCCTTCACTCAAGCTGATGCCTCTATGAGTCGACGTTTTGGGGGTACAGGTTTAGGAACCAGCATCAGCAAACAATTAGTTGAACTGATGGGGGGCGAAATCAGCGCAACAAGTGAATTGGATGCAGGCTCTCAGTTTCGTTTTATTTTGCCTCTCGCGCCGGCAAAAGACCATGTTATTGAGCAAAAGCATCCGCTAAAACTGCCACCGCTTACCTTCTTGATTGTTGATGATATTCAACAGAACATTGATTTACTCTCCCTCCTATTAAGCCGCGATGGCCATACCCTATTTACCGCTAGAGATGGGCAACAGGCATTAATTCGAATGGCGACTGAATCAACCATTGATGCCGTATTAATGGATATTCAAATGCCGGTTATGGATGGTTTAACAGCATCTAAAAATCGACGTATCAGTGAAAAAAATGAAGGCTTAAAACACATCCCCATTATTGCGCTCACGGCCAGTGTTTTAGCAGAAGATAAAATTGCTGCACAACAAGCGGGGATGGATGGTTTCGCCAACAAACCCATAGATTATGATTTTTTATGTCATGAAATTGCGCGAGTTCTCAACATACCACTATCGATCACTAAAGCTCAAAAAGTAAGCTCGCAGAAAGAAAGACTCATAGATGAGCACAAAGGAATAGCATTGTGGGGCAGCAAAGAAGAATACTACAAACAACTTAACTATTTCGTGCAACAACAAAATGATATTTTCCTCCAGTTGAGCAACGATATTAAGCATGAACATTGGGATGCGCTTACGAATACAGTTCATAAATTAAAAGGCATTTGCGGAAATTTATCATTGATCCTATTAATGAATAAATTAGAAGAAATAGAATCTGCCAACCTTGAAAAATACGCTGAAAAAATAGAATCCATTCAAGGAGTATTCAGTGAAGTAAAAGAGCAGGTAAACAAATACATAAACTCGAAGGATGATCACCCAAACAAGCCTTATAAAAATACAAATCCATCTATTTCAATAAAAGATAATGCCATCGTTTTGAATGAACTCGTAGAATTATTGGGCACCTTAAAAAAAGAAGCCAATGAAAATGAAGTTGATGATCAGCATTTAACACAGTTACTCAATATCACGAATACGCACTTCAGTATTGAAATCAATCAAGTATTTCAAGCATTAAATGATTTTGAATTTGATCAAGCACAGCAATTGATTGATGCTCTATTATTAATGATAAACAACGATAAAGATAAAAAGACAGATTAAGAGACAGTTGAGAATCATTATGCAAAGCAACCGACCTTGCCTACTCCTCGTCGATGATGAGCCAGCAAACTTACGGGTAATGAAACAAATTCTTCATCATGACTACCACCTTATTTTTGCAAAAAGTGGCGATGAAGCATTGCGTCTAACCTTCGAGAAAAAGCCTGATTTAATTTTGCTCGATATTATGATGCCAAATATGACAGGTTTAGAAGTTTGCCAGAAATTGAAATTAGATCCTAAAACAGCACCTATTCCAATTATTTTTGTAACGGCTTTGGATGATGAAGCTGATGAAACCCAAGGCTTTGAACTAGGGGCTGTTGATTACATTAGCAAGCCTGTATCCGCATCGATTATGAGAGCCCGTATCCGAACCCATTTATCGTTAGTTCAAGCTGACATACTCAGAGCAACACGCCTACAGGTTATTCAGCGCTTAGGCCGCGCGGCTGAATACAAAGATAACGAAACCGGTATGCATGTGATGCGCATGAGTCACTATACCAAGGTACTTGCGTTAGCCTATGGTCTTAGCGAACATCAAGCCGATAACCTGTTAAACGCAGCGCCGATGCACGACATTGGGAAAATAGGCATTGCCGATAACATCATGTTAAAACCTGGCAAACTGACAGAAGAAGAATTTAATATTATGAAAGCTCATCCTGAAATCGGGGCTGAGATTTTAGGTGATGACGATTCAGAATTAATTACGCTGGCTAAATCGATAGCCCTTACCCATCACGAGAAATGGGATGGTAGTGGCTATCCAAGAGGGTTAAAAGGCGAAGACATTCCCATAGAAGGAAGAATAACCGCGTTAGCGGATGTGTTCGATGCTCTCACCAGCAAGCGCCCCTACAAAGAAGCCTGGAGTATCGAGAAAACCATGCAGTATATGAAAGAGCAAAGTGGTCAGCAATTTGAACCCAAATTGATTGAATTACTAGAATGTGAGCTGGATAAAATTCTAGTAATCAAAGAAACCTTTTTTGATGAATAAGATCGATGCTAAAGATCGATGAGTAGGATCTTTAGCGCTATAGTTTGAACCTTGAAACTAAACCCGACAGCTCAGAAGATAAACCACCCAACGCATCTGAGTTGTGTTTTAACTGTGCTGAACTTTCATGGGCGTTTATAGCGCCTTCATTAATATTTATGATATTACGCTGAATTTCCTCACCTACCTGAAATTGCTCTTCCGCAGCCGCTGCAATTTGCGTCGTCATATCTCGAATGGTCGATACAGAAGATTGTATTGATTCAAAGACTTTACGAGTATTTTCCGTCGCCTCGACCGTCTCACGCGAATGCTCGATACTGCTCTCAAGCTTTTCCGATACGTTTTGGGTTTGGCTGGTAAGATTCGATAGCAAAGTATCAATTTCTTCTGTCGACTCGGCGGTCTTACCCGCCAGCGTTCTGACTTCGTCAGCAACAACCGCAAAACCACGCCCTTGTTCCCCTGCTCGGGCAGCTTCAATTGCAGCATTCAATGCTAATAAATTGGTTTGCTCTGCAATTCCTCGAATCGTATCAAGAATACTTGTAATGTTAACACTTTGATTCACAAGCTCACTCATCGCCTGATTAGAGTCGTTAATAACGGTAACTAGACTATCAACCGATCGAGCAGTCCCTTCAATAAACAATTGCCCTTGTTCAACATGCTTTTGGCTTTCATCTGATGCGTTAGCCGTTTCGCTGCAATTTTGTGCGACCTCATTTGAAGTAGCAACCATTTCAGTGAACGCCGTTGATACCTGCTCAATCGACTGCACTTGTTCATCGGCAATACTACTCAAACGCACCGATATTTCACTTGCTTGATCGGCCTGTTCTTTAACCCCTACCGCACTGTCTCTAATTTCACCCACTAGTTTATGTACAATGCTGATAAATTGGTTGAAGGCTTTTGCCATTAAACCCGTTTCATCATTTGTTTTGATGAGCATGCGCTTAGTCAAATCCCCCTCACCTTGGGCAACCTCATCCATACCCGCCGTCACTCGATTGATAGGGTTGGTAATAACTCCGACCATAAAGTAGCCTATGAAAATAAAGACAACGGCTAATACAATACTGATAACAAGCATTATTAACTCCAGAGTTTTGGTGGCGGCAAGCACTTCGCTTTCGGGTTTTAATCCAATAAACTTCCAACCAATCACAGGGGAAGTATGAATTGATGCAAACCACGTTCTTCCTGCTAATTCGATCTGAGTGAAATCAGATGCATTCGCTAGCGTATTATAATCTTCGCCTATTTTTGATAGCTCTTTAAAATTATTATCAGGTACCGCAGAATCTGCCAATACTCGCCCAGTTTCTTCAACCAGAATAACGTAGCCTTCCTCACCAAATTTAATCGCATTAACCATATTGGTTAATTTACTTAACGTGACATCAATGCCTACGGCACCAATCAATCCATTGGCACCTTTAAAGGTATGGGTATACCCTAAAATAGGTGCACCACTGGTGAAATCACGATAAGCAGGCGTTCGCACTGCTTTGTTCATATTAGACTTAGCGGAAATATACCAAGGACGCACCGTCGGATCATAAGTCGACATATTTTCTTGTGGCCATTGAATATAGCCCCCATTATCCAAACCTAAATAAACATAGGTAAGGTCTTTATGGCTTTCCCCAAAGGCGGATAAAAGTCGATAAGCATTCGCTTCGATAGCAGAATTACCTAAAGCATTCATCGGCGGCATATTCGCGCTTTTATAATTGGTAACTTTATCATCAAGTGCTTTTAAAGCATCAGAGCTGGCTAAAAATTTTACGTCTTCCGCTAAACCACTTAAATACTGACTAAACGTTTGATCGATTTTTTGTATTTCACTCAGGCTGCTTTCTTTAAAACTATCAATAGCGCTGACTCTGAATTCATAAGCCGCCAAAATGGCAACAAGAGTAACGGGTAAAATAACAGCAGAGATTAATAAAATAAGAAATCGGAATCGGATGGTCATAAGCAATCTCTAAAAAGTGAGTAGTCTCCTCTATGTATAGACTATTTATTCAAATTACTTATGCTTACAAGTAGATTTAACGGCTTTTATAGCTAAATATAAGAACAAACATACGTTTTAGAAGATTCTGTGGGGCCTTAACAATCGATTACTTAGCAAGCCTAAATATTTTTTGATACAATGCTCAGGTACACACTGATGCAGAAATCAGTGTCTTTTAACCAACTTAATCTTCCTCCATGTTAACTCAATGGTACTGATTAAGTGATCTGATACGGACTTTCCAAATGACAGATTCAAATCCTCCTGCAGAAAATACTCAATTAACCTCTACCCCTTTAATTGGCAAATACGCCACATTAGAAGTTGGCGAACTGTTGCCTATGGGGGCGTTATTAATTGCAGGAGAGTTTGGCAATATTTTATTGCCGAACAAACAAGTACCTGACAATTGCCAAGTAGGCGATATTGTTAAGGTATTTATTTACCTAGACTCAGAAGATCGAGTAATTGCAACCTGCCAACGCCCTCGCGCAACCGTGGGTCAAGTAGCTAACCTTGAAGTCGCCGATGTCAACGAAATGGGCGCTTTTCTAGACTGGGGCTTGGTTAAGGACTTGTTCTTACCTTTCGCAGAACAAAAAACACGCTTAGAAGCCGGCCAACATTGTATTGTGTATGTCTATATGGACAATACCGATCGCATTATTGCAACCACGCGTTTGAACCGTTTTATTAAAGATGAAGTCGCTACTATTTACGACCATTATAATCCTGGCGACAAAGTTCGTATTCTTATCGCAGCACGGACTGAACTGGGTTATAAAGCGATCGTTGATAATAAATATTGGGGCTTGATTCACCATAGCGATATTCGTCAAGCGATTCGCGTTGGTCAAAAAGTTGATGCGTACATTCGCAAGCAACGTGATGACAAGCGTTTAGATTTAAGTTTGCAGCCTATTGGCTATCAAAAAGTCGGCGGCCTTGCTGAGCAAATCATGCAGAAAGTTGAAGACGGTAATGGTTTCTTAGCACTGAGTGATAAGAGCCCTGCTGAATTAATTGAAATGCATTTTGGCGTCAGCAAACGTGCTTTTAAAATGGCGATTGGCAAGCTTTATAAAGATCGCAAAATTGTGATCGAGAGCAAAGGTATCCGTTCTATTTAGTAAGATTGACTTGACTGAATAAAACACAAAAAAAAGCCGCAAACTAAGTTGCGGCTTTTTTTTGCTGATAATTTAGCGCTTTTTAGCGCGCTGTTTACGTGCTTTTTCTTTCTTAATAGCACGAATGTTTTGCGTACGTGCCATTTTCTTCTCACTAATACGGTGAAGCGAAGGCCCATCTTTCTTCTCTGAGAAAGGATTCTCAGAGCTCTTGAAGTTCATTCGAATCGGCGTACCGTGAATGCTTAATACACGACGATAAGTATTGGCTAAATAACGCTTATACGCATCTGTTAGCGTGTCTGTTTGCGTACCGTGAACAACCAAGATTGGAGGATTAGAACCGCCTTGGTGTGCGTAGCGCAATTTAACACGACGGCCATTAACCATAGGCGGCTGGTGATTTTTCACCATATCTTCTAGCAAGCGTGTTAGCTGGCTCGTCGACCATTTTGCCATGGCAGATTCATACGCCTTATCTACCGACTGATACAAGTTACCCACATTGGTACCGTGCAAAGCCGAGATAAAATGAATATCAGCGTAAGTAATAAATTCTAAACGACGATCCAATTCTTTTTTAACACTTTCGCGGTCTTCTGCGGTCATGCCATCCCATTTATTAATGGCAATTACCAATGCACGACCCGCATTCAAAACGAAGCTCAACATGTGAAGATCTTGCTCTACGATGCCATCTTTAGCGTCAAGTACAAGAACACAAACATGGCAATCTTGAATCGCTTGCAAGGTTTTAATAATCGAGAATTTTTCAGCCGCTTCCGTAATACTCTTACGACGGCGAATACCCGCCGTATCAATCAAGGTATAATCTTGACCATGGCGTTCGTAAGGAATATAAACACTGTCGCGTGTCGTGCCCGCTTGGTCATAAACCACAACGCGCTCTTCCCCTAAGAAACGGTTAATCAGTGTTGATTTACCTACGTTCGGGCGACCGACGATGGCAATTTTAACGCCTTTAACGTTGAGTTCTTCGTGCTGAGTTTTAACATCAAGCACTTCTTCTTTTTCGCCGTAAAGCTGTTCCCACTCTTCATAACCGGTTAGCTCACGCTCTGGCTCGACCACTTTTGGGCCATGCAATTCGGTTAGAACGTGTTCGATTAACGTATTGATGCCGCGGTTATGCGCTGCCGCAATAGGGATCGGTTCGCCCATGCCCAATTCATAGAATTCAGCAAGAACAACATCTGGATTACGACCATCAATTTTATTGGCAATAACGTAGGCTTCTTTGCCTTTTTTGCGCAAATATTCTGCTAGCAAATGATCGGCATGAATGATTCCCGATTGTGCATCCACCATAAATAATACGATGTCAGCTTCTTCGATTGCTAGAAAAGATTGGGATGCCATTTCAGCATCAATACCGACCTCTTCACCACTGATACCGGCGGTATCAATAACAATAAAAGGTTCGTCGCCAATTTGGCCTTCACCGTATTTACGATCACGGGTTAAACCCGCAATTTCAGCAACCAAGGCATCACGCGTCTTGGTTAAGCGATTAAATAAGGTGGATTTCCCAACATTGGGACGCCCTACAAGGGCAATTACAGGAACCATAATATTTTAAATTTCTTCATTCTCTAGCTGTATTAACAGCAGTTCACCCGTATTAGTGTAAGCTAGCAGACCTTCTGAGGTCGATTGCATTACACTACGGATACCAAAATCTTTGCCACGCAAAGGACGCCAGTTATGCATTTCTGGCTGGTTCGGCAAGGTCATGTGCAAAGGCTTTGGACGCACATTTAAACGACCTAAAACCTCACCATCAACTTGCGATAAAACGTGCACATAGCCCTCAAAATCGGCAACTACTAAATAGCGCCCATGTTTAACTGGCTGAGTTAAAAAACGTCCTTGCAATGAACCTTGGCTCCATACGGAAGCACCGTTAAGTTGGTCATATGCTTGTACATGATCATCTTCACGAGTTATGTATAGATTACCTAAGCCCAAGGTAGGGCCAAAGTAACTGGAGAGTTCCGTCTCCCAACGCGTTTTTCCATCAAAACCGATCGCCGCTAATTTGCCATGATAAGCCGTTGCATACACAATGCCGTCTTCAACGATAGGAGTACCGTCTAAATCAACCAGACGTTCTAATTCAGAACGCCCTTCTGGAATGGCTAAACGCTTATTCCAACGAGGTATGCCTAGCTCGCGATCAAGCGCAATCAATTTACCATTAGCAAAACCTGAAATAACCAGGTTGTGCATCAATACAGGCGCTGCTGTTCCATGAACCGTTAATACCGGCAATACCGCTTCGTAGGTCCAGTTTTGCTTACCTGTTTTACGGTTAAACGCGGTCATATGACCATCAATCGTACGAATATAAACTTGTTGAGCATCTGCGACGACCGGAGCAATACTTTCGCTGCTTAACGGTTGAGACCAGTTAATGTCACCATTACTTTTCTCAATGCTGTGTAAAATGCCATCTTGGGTTGCAATGTAAACATCGCGTCCAAATACAACCACACCACCGCTAATTTTCTGATCAAATGATCGCGACCAAATTTCATCACCTGAGCTTAGCTCGAGCGCTGATAATTCGCCGTTATAATCAGCCATAAATACAACATCGCCACTGACCGCTGGTTTAAGACGAATATTGAGCTTACCAATACCCGAACCTAAATTACGTCGCCAAACAACATCTACATCAACCGTTTCATCAATATCTAATAAAGGCGCTGGACCAACCTCTTCCGGCTCTTCACTATCATTTTTTATCTCTTGGCTACTACAAGCCAGCATAAATAAGCTGACAATCACTAGCAATACATGGCGTAAATTCATCAATTAAGCGTCCTCTTGCGCTCCGGCAAGGTCATCAATTTTACGTTGTAATACTTGCGTATTGATACCCAATGCTACCGCGGCTGTACGGGCAGCTTGATAAGCATCGCGAGCGGCGTTTAATTCGCCTTTAGCAAATAAAATATCGCCTTTCGTTTCTTCATACTGAACCGTAAAAGATTCTTCTGGTATTGATTCAACCAATACCAATGCTTCATCTAATTTATTCTGTTGAACCAATACGCGAGCTAAGCGAACTTGCGCTAAATACGTGACTGGGCCAGTTTGCTTAGTACCAACCAATGCTGACAATTCAGTTTTAGCCGCATCAAAATTA
>Ga0193963_1000766_pt1 | contig 16552 bp, 17 predicted proteins | sample FB_6_MG_FD_140359 | JGI IMG/M metagenome (GOLD analysis project Ga0193963, IMG submission 140359) | Microbial mat bacterial communities from the Broadkill River, Lewes, Delaware, United States - FB_6_MG | ecosystem: Environmental > Aquatic > Freshwater > River > Microbial mats | place: USA...
AACGTTTTTTCTGAGTCTTAACTTTTATATTTCTAGGTTTCACCTTTATATAGTCTGCATATTTTTTGACATTATCTAGAATTTTCTCCATACTTTCTTCTCTATACCATTTTTCTAGTATTAGTTTTATATTTTCATCTGACCTTTCTCTTACATTAACTAAAATTTGATTATCAAAAAAATCAACATATTCTTTTTTTATTTTTTCATCAAAATTTATTTTCAAAGGATAATTTCCTCCTAGAAACATGAAAATTTCACCATCACAATATTTTTTATCAATTTTTTCATAGCCCATATCATCTAATTCTACAAGTTTTTTAACTATCCAACTGGATTTTGATTTTACTGCACCTAATATTTCTTTTTTCGATGCTCCTTTCGGAACTAACACTCTAATATCATCAGGTGGCTTAATCTGAATAGCCATAGTTCTTCTATTTCTATACATAACTTCAAACTCTATTGTTTGAAAATTATATTCATATTTTAACTTCATGCTAAACTCCATAATTTTTTATTTATTATATCATGGTAATTGTCTATTTCAATTAAAAAATATACATCAACTAAAGAATATTTTTTATGAAACATTAACTTGCATTCTTTTTTTCCCTTCAGTCCATAGAAGGAAAGCAAACATACTCAATAATATTAGCCAAATTAATGCAGCTATCAAATTTTCAAAACTCACAAATGAACTTACATTATTTAACAAATTATTTACTGGTATATATATATAATATCTGAAAGGAAATATCATGGTTAGTTTTTGAAACGTTTCTGGCATAATATATAACGGTATCAGACTTCCTGAAACAATCATTTTTAACGCTCCTATAATTCTAATAAATCCTCTTATTTTTTCAAAATATAAAGATAACAAACCCAAAGAAAACCAAATCATAAACTCTATAAACATTCCAATTACACTTGAAAAGATGAAAAATATAATACTTAAAAAGTTAACTTTTCCAAAAACAAACAAACCTATCAATACTGGAACATAAATAATAGAATATATACACATCCAAGCTATATATTTACATAAATATGGCATAATATAGTTATAGGGTCTAACCAAACTATTAGCAATGCCTCCTTCCATCACATCATTTTGAATATCTATTGATATATGAAGAAAAGGATATGCCAGACTCAACATACCTGTCAAAAGATAATATAAAATCATATAATCATAATCAACATTTGATGTTTTGGCAATAAATGCCCATAAAAATAAATACATAAACATCTGAAAAGGAAGTTGCACTAATTTAAAAAATATAGCTGCCATGTGAACCTTGTATTCAGCTACATATATTTTTATGAGAACCAGATACTTATCCACTAATACTTTCATAATTTGCCCTACCTTTCTTCCACATAAAATTATTTATATATTTCCATATAAGAATATTTAAAATAAGCCCTAAAAATAATATAAATGAATTTTCTACTGTCATTTTACCTAATAAAAATTGAGCTGGATAAGTTGAGAAAAAATAAAATGGCAGTATTGTTTGAAATATCACTCTAACAAATTTCGGAAAAATAATTAATGGATATTTATTGAATTTAGTGAAAGAATCACATATTTGGGTTAGTGAATCTAATCTATTTCCCCAAAAAGACGCATAACATATAATAAATCTTATTAACATAAGAACATAATTTGCCAAAAATATAATGCAAATAGAAAAAATCAATTTTACAAAATTTAGTCTAATTTGCGCATATATCAAAATCACTGCTACTTTGCAAAAACTAATAAACAAACCTATATAATCAATGTTTAAAAGCATAAATCTTCGTCTAGGTTCCATTGGTCTAACTAGTTGAGTATCTAGCTTACCAGTATAAATTACTCTCCAAAAAACTGAAGCTACTGAAAAAATATTTTGCTCAAATCCATAAAACATTTCGGATAAGGCTATAAAAACTAACAACTCATTATAAGACCATCCATCTACTATAAATCCTGCATCATCAATTATATACCAAAATAGTATAGTCCCTATAAGAAATAATAAGTTACTGGTAAAATTCAAAATAGTATCCACCTTAAAAGATTTATATCTGCTTAGGCGAAAACGAACAATAATTTTAGCAAGATTTTTTATTTTCCTGAAGTACATCTTCTAAAACCTCCCTAAGATTTATATTTTCAAGTTTGATCTCTAAAACAGACATACATTCTATACAGCTGCTAAGAATATTATTTTTCTCATCTTCACTATATATAGTAAATGATATACTTTGATTATTTACTTTGTTCTCACTATATTTTTCCATGAGTTTTTTCATCTTCATATTATCTTTAATATACTCATATTTTATACTTAGTGTTTTACCTTGTTGATGTAATTGTTCATTTAAGATATCACAACTATTATTGTATGTGATATTTCCTCCACTTATAATTAATGCATGATTGCAAACTGATTGAATATAATCTACTTCATGTGTTATGATTATTATACTTGCATTATATTTCTTATTATAATCTCTCAACAAAGCATATAATCCTTCTTTAGCGTTATAATCAAGACCAATAGTAGGTTCATCTAAAAATAAATACTTCGGTTTATGTAACATAACTGATGTTATCTCACACTTTACTCTCTCACCGAAACTAAGTTTCCTATACTGCTTATCATATAAGGATCTAATATCTATATATCCATCTATAGTATCTATCATATCTTCATATTGCTCATCATCAATGTCATAAATAGTTTTAAAAAACAGTAAATTATCTTTCACTGATAAGTCCACAATAAATGATGGTTTTTGGTTAAAAACTACTCCCATATTTTTTATCATTTTTCTTTGATATTTAAAAATATCTATATCATCTATCAATACTTTTCCACAAGTAGGTTTAATAACTCCCGTCATGCATTTCAACAAAGTTGATTTGCCAGAACCATTATGACCGAGTAAAGCCACTATTTCACCATCCGCAATATCAAAATTGATATTATTCAAAACACTTATATTATTTTTATATATTTTACTAACATTTTCAACTTTAATCATATATATTCCTCAGTCCTAAAATATTTTCTTACAACAAACTCATATTTGACTACGCTTTCATATTTTATCATATTACATATTATTTTACTAGTAAATAAAAAAAATAGGCAAAAAAAGCCTGATTTTCTAGACACCTATATATTTTTCTAAAAAATAACTTTCATTTTTACTATATTTTCTTATTACCTCAAAAAATCTTCTCCTAAAGAAAAATTACTTACTATTTTCAAAAAAAGAAATCACTTAAGTGATTTCTTTCATCTTTTTTCAATTAATCTCAACACAGCTTGCTCTTTCATTTTTGCTTCAACCATCAAATCTATTTCAACAAATTTCGTTAACTTCTTAATATTAACAAAATCTTCTAAATTAATATACTCACTATGCTTTCTATCTACAAGAGATTTATTTCCACTACTAATATGCATTTTTGCAAGCATACCAGTGCCTATCCAAGTGTCAGTTATAGATTTTACATATTCACTATCCACATTATTTATATGATTACAATTATGATGATGCAAATCAAATACTACTGGTATATTTGTTTGATTAGATATATGCATAATATCATCTATATTATAGGATTTATCATCATTTTCTATCTTAATCATTCTTCCAATATTATCATCTAAACTTTTAAAGTTTTCTATAAATCTTTTTATAGCCTCATTTTTATCTCCATAAACTCCTCCAATATGAACAATTATATCCTGACCACCAAGTTTTTTAAGTATATCGTAATGATATTTTAAGTATTCTATACTATTTCTTACTACATAATCTTTATTACTATTTATAACAGTAAATTGATCAGGATGCATAGATAGTCTAATATTATTATCTTCTACAATTATTTTAATATCTGCCATTAGTTTTAAAATATAGATATCCTCATACCAACGCCATTCAAAATTATCAAGAACTTCTGGATGCGTAACTAAAGGAAGAATTTGACTTGTTACTCTATACATATAAATACTATTAGTAATATTCCATAATATTATATCCTTAGTCAATATCAAGTTGTTTATTATTTTTTCTCTCAAGTAATCTATACCGTATTTATATACCGATTTCAATCTACAAGTTTGAAATGTTCTAGGTTTTAAACTTGTGTTTATACATGCATAACCAAAATATCTTATCATTTCTATACCTCTTATTAAAAAAGTTCATAACACCTTTTGCATATGTATATATTACCCTAATATAATATTTTTACTCTTACTTATTACATTAAAAAATCAGGCTCTCACAGCCTGATTTTTTGGACATTTATGGAATTATTTTCATAACTCATTTATATTTATTCTGTATTTCGGTAAAATCTTTTATTAATTATTAAACATCAAAATCGTCATTTATAGATAAATAATCTCTACCCATACCAAACATTGCTTTTACTGGTATATATTTCATAACAACTTTATACTCTACAACTCTCATATAATCCTGCATTTTTAGACATTCACTCATTGTCAACACAACATTAAGTTTTAATTTCTGAGTATCTGCTTTATTAATATCTTTATTTCTATCTTCAAATGTTTTATTATATTTTCTATTTAAATCATCTACCATAAACTTCTCTAAACTCATCAACTCAAATGAATTTATTTCACATATAATCTCAACATCATAAAAATCTTTTCTGTCAAAAAAATTAACTTTATTCAACACATTTACATATATGATTTGACCTATTAATGCATATACTAACAGTTCTAAATCAAACACAGTAGACATAAATATTAAGATAGTAACATCTAACATAAGAAAAATCTTTTTTAATTGTATACGTTTTAAAAATGAATTTTTACATATTTTTCCTAAAGTATCTGTGCCACCAAATGAACTGCCAACTCTATACACTAAACCAGTACCTAGACCAAATAAAAATCCAAATATAATTATGGCTATTAATTTATCTTCACATAGAATTTTTACATCTATAAATCCTAACAAATACAAAACATTGGGATATATTATAGAAACTAATATGATTTTCATAACTTCTAATTTTCCCATAGTAATTAATGTTAAAATTACAACTATGCATGTTAACATATAATAAATTAATCGAAAATCAAGACTAAAAATTACTCCTAAAGCTTGAGATAAACCTGTAGTTCCAGTAACTACTAAACCATTAGGTTCAGCAACCCAATTAACTGCTATACTACATAAAAGACAACCTATAATTATTTCAATAATAGCTAATATGTTTTTTCTATTAAAAATAGATTTTTTATTAACCATAATTTATTCTACAGAAGCTTCATCTTCTGCTTTAGGTTTATAAGTGAATTTTGCAAATAACATAGTACCAAATATAGGAACAAGAATATTCACAACAAATGGATCTATAGGTAACCAATTAAACATACCTGCTTTGTACAATGTCATACATAAAACTCCAAGTGTCATAGCTACTACACCTGATTTTACATCATCTATAGCAAATTGAGCAAATACTGCACCGAACAAGGCTGGTAATAAAAATGAGAACGAACTTGTAATTGATGCTGGAAGAGCAGCTATAATTTGAGAACCTACAACTACACCTATAATTAACATAACTACATTTACAAATACAGATGCTCCTACACCTATAGTTGAAATAATAGAACCCTCATCACTTCCTACTTCTGTTCCTGTAGCTTTAAGCGCTGCAGCTGCACATGGTATTCTTAAATTTCCTATATTACCAGATAAAAATGCCATATAAGTTCCTGGAATTCCTAATACTGGGAAGAAAGAAATTGGTTCTATAAACCACCATACTGCGTTTATAGATAACTGTGCAACTAATGCAACCATAAAAGGTGCTCTTTCAGGCATTACATGAAATCCAAATGTTACAATCAGTGCTGGTAAAAATACAATCAGAACTCCAATCCAACATGTTAATTTACCCGTTCTTACAATTTTCGGTATATATGTGTCATTATAATAATTTTTCATTTTAGCCTCCTAAACAATTGCAGCAACTATAACGCCGCCAACCATAGCAATAGTTAAACCCCATTCATTCATCCATTTTTGTTTATATTTACGATGAGCAAGTGTAAGTAATAACATAATTGAAAATCCAGTTACTAATGCAACAGTATTTCCATCTAAACTAACTGCATATCCAGCATTTAAATATCCATAAGCTCCAAGCATAGCAGCAGTAGAAATTACTGGAATCATACCAGCAGATTTACCAGCCATTTTTTTCTTGAATCTATCCATTTTGTCTGTGATAACAGCAGTTACTAATATCCATCCTACACATCCAAAAGCCATACACCATAATGCAGTTGAAAAAACCGCTTTAGGTATAACTGGATCTGTTAATGCAACATTATAAGCATCTGCAGAAAATTGAACAGCTAATAACTCATATGCAACATTCCCAATATAAGACAGTCTCATAAGTGCTGTTGGTCCACCTACTACAATTAGTAATGAAACCATTCCAATAACAATAACAACTGAAGGTCCTACCGCTGAAATTGTACCTGTTTTGAATGCAGTTTTCATTTTTTCATCACTAATACCCATTTCTCTACCAGCTTTAAAACTCTTCTTTAAAAAATTAAACGTTTGAAATAATACTAATCCAATCGCCATAAAAGTTACAACCCACAGTATGGGATGATTCGCTATATCTTTATAATTATCCATTATTTAACTCCCTTCTCAATTACCTCATCTATAATATTTGTTAACAAGTTCACAGCTATAGGCATACAAGTCTCATCTATATCAAATAAAGGTTGATGAAATGTAAATTTGCCTATATCTTCTTTTTTAGTAGTTCCTAAATATAGATAAGCTGCTTTTGCTTTAAGTCCATAATATGCAAAATCATCATAACCCATTTCAGGAAATTTCATATAACTTGTTTTATCTTTTCCTATTATTTCATTACCTACTTCTTCAAAAATATCCACCAAATCATCATCGTTATATAGTGGAATACTTACAGTAGCTATATCCATCTCATATGTGCAATTATTTAATGTACATACTGATTCTAATATTTCTTTTATCCTATCTATTATTCCTAATCTAATATCGTTATCAAAAGTTCTAAATGTTCCACTCATACTAGTACTATGAGGAATTACGTTTGTGCCCTTTGGAGTTCCACCATTTATAGAACATACTGATAAAGCTGTTGCCTTAACAGGATCTACTTCTCTAGTTAACATAAATTGCAATTTACTATATACTTCAACTGCAGTAGATAGAGAATCTTTAGTTTGATGAGGATATGCTCCATGTCCACCAGTTCCTTTTATAATAATCGTAAAATTATCTGCACTAGCAAGCATTTCATTTCTTCTTAGTAGCAAAGTTCCAACTTCATGGTCAGGATTTGTATGAAATCCTATGAACGCATCTACATCATCTACCTTACCGGTCTCAACTACTAGCTTCGCTCCACCTGGTGCAGGACCTTCTTCAGCAGGTTGAAAAATAACTTTAAGAGTTCCGTTTAACTCTTCTATATGTTCAGAATAATATCTCAATACTCCAAGAGCTGTTGTAGTATGCATATCATGTCCACATGCATGACATTTACCAGGATTTTTAGATCTATATTCAACATCCTTTTGATCAACTAAAGGTAATGCATCTATATCTGCTCTAAGTCCAATAATTGGTCCATCTTCTTTTCCAACTAAAGTTGCTATAACTGCAGTCTTACAAAATCCACTTAATACTTCAACACCTTTAAAATTATTAAGTATTTCAACTATTCTTCTAGATGTTCTAACTTCAGTAAATCCGGTCTCTGGATGCATGTGAAAATCTCTTCTCCACTCTACTAAATCATTCTGATATTCATTTATTACGTCGATACGGTTATTCATTTTTTCCTCCTAGCAAATATATGTAATCTAGTTTACATATTATTCTAAAAAAGCATTGCTTTTCTATTATTGTATTTTTGTGCTCGGCATTAGCCTTTTTTAAATCGTTCGAACAATGTTAACTTGTTAACATAATATTAGCATGTAACGAAAACGGTGTCAATAGTTTTTTTGTATTTTTCTGTATTTTTTAGTTTGATTGACTATTAAAATAAATTATGATATACTAAAATTTGAAAGGAGATTTTATGGTATCTACAAAAAAGAATTTAATTCAAATCACATATAATATGATTTGTGATATTGGATTTACTAACATAACAATTAGAAAGATTTCGAAAGAAGCAAATTGCAGTATAGCTGCTTTATATAGACATTTTGAAAACTTTGATCATATGCTAACATACGCTTGTATAGGGTTTCTAGAACCTTATGTAGAAGATTACAAATTGATAAAAGCCTATACTAATGACCCTGTAAAAATTTCTATCGAAATGTGGTTACACTTGTCTAGAACATCTTTCTTCAAGCCAGAAATCTTTGCACAATTATTTCTAGGACCTTACAAAAATAGCATCTATAATATTATAAAAGACTACTATATAATTTTTGATAGAGATATATTTAATGTCGGAGAAGTTTCTGCACTAATGGAAGATATGGGAGATATATTTTTTAGAAATTATGACTATATCAAAAACAGTTTACCAAACAAGAGCAAAAAAGAAATTCAAATATTAAGTGATTTGACTGTTTTTAATTATTGTGGAATATTGGGCAGTCTACTAAAAAACACTTATACAGTATCCGAAGTAGAAAAAATGAGTGATAGATTTGTAGATGGTTTACACTATCTATATAAAGATGAATTATCAAACGATGAAAACAATATATATTAAAAAGAACTATCAATGATGATACATTGATAGTTCTTTTATTCATTTAACTTTTATTTTTATCAAATGCTTCTAATTATTTTCTAACATATAGCATTATTTTTTCAATACATAAAACTTTTCATCTCTAATTATTAAATTTTTGTTCAACATATAATCAATAAGCGAAATTGAAAACTCTTTTTTATCTGTGACAAAAGCTCTTTTTTTCGAGCAAAATTCAGAAACTTTTACATCTTCTACTATTTTCATAATATCATTTCTAGTTATTCTATCACTATTTCTTAAATACTTAATAACTTTTAACGCAGCATTGTTTAAAAGCATATCTTTTAATTCTGTTTGTCTTTTTTGTTCTTTTTTCAATCCCCAAACATACAATACAGCACCTGCTACTATGAACATTAAGAATCCAACAAAAGCATATGGTTTAGAATAAAAATTACTAAAAAAATTATCCATAAATTATCCTCTATTCTTTAAATCAATAAAATTTTCGTTCGAAAGCGTATTAAAATATGTACATATTCTTTCATATAACGGTTCTACTTTTTTCCCAAACTCAATTTTTACTAACTTAGATATTTCAAGAATGTTTTTTTCACCATCAATTTGCTGCCATATATAACTACCAAATTTATCCAACTCTATATGACTTACTCTAGGTGATTTAAATATTTTTTGTGCTAATTTATTGTAAAAACCCTTATTGATATAATTAACTGTAACTATATCTTCATCCACACTCCATTCATGTTCTTTATTTATTTCTGGAATGTATTCCAAATAATTTTCCTTCTTCTTTTTACTCATATGCCTATTCCTTCTTCTTATTGATTTTTATACTATTTTTCCTTGGCTGCTTTGCTGAAAATTGTTTCTTTCAAAATCAAGAATACTAATAAACCAAAGAATACTATACTCCCTATACTTCCTAGTGGGCATCCCATATCCATTTTATCGCCTAAAGATATAACTTTATCATTAACATCTATTCCAACTGGAATAAGCGCAAAGATTGCAAGCAGTATACCTATTAACCCTTCTCCAGCAATTAATCCAGATGTATATAATATACCATTTGTAACAACTTCTTTTTTTGCTTCTTCTGACTTGTATTTTTTTCTATCTACTGCCCATTTGATAATACCACCAACCATAATTGGAGTAGATAAATGTATAGGTAAATATAAACCTATGGCAAATGGAAGAACAGGAACTTGTAATATTTCAACTACTACAGCAAGACCAACTCCTACAAATACTAGATTCCAAGGTAAATTACCATTCATAACACCTTCTACAACCATTTTCATCAAAGTTGCTTGTGGTGCAGGTAGTTCGGTAGAACCGTATCCCCATGCTGCATCAAGTAATGCTAATATACCACCAATAGCTAAAGCTGACGCCACTACACCTATAAGTTCACCAATTTGTTGTTTTTTAGGTGTTGAACCAACTATATATCCAGTTTTTAAATCTTGAGAAGTATCTCCCGCTATAGCTGCTATAATACATATAACTGAACCAATGCAAATTGCAGATACCATACCCTCAATACCTATATGTCCTGTACTTTTAAGTATCAATGTAGCTAATAGTAAAGTTGCAATTGTCATACCAGAAACTGGGTTATTAGAAGAACCAACTAATCCAACCATTCTAGATGAAACTGTAGCGAAGAAAAATCCAAACAATACTATTATTATCGCTCCTCCAAAACCTACTGGAATTGATGGTACAAATACCATAACTAGTGCTAAAATAATGATTAATCCTATAACTAGTTTCATGTTTAAATCTCTATTTGTTCTTATATCTGAACCTCTGTCAACACCAAAACTCTTCATAGAATCTCTAAAAGTCGTAACAATAAGTGGTAACGATTTTACCAGTGAAATAATTCCACCTGCTGCAACAGCTCCAGCACCTATATATCTAACATAATTTGTCCATATATCTGATGTACTGAGTTGACTTATCGGATCTGTAGCTGGAAACATGATTACATCAGCTCCAAATAAAGCTATGATAGGCATTATTACAAACCATGCAACTGTACCACCTGCTAACATATATGAACTGATTTTCGGACCACATATATATCCAACTCCGGCCAAGGCTGGTAAAACATCCATACCAATACCTGCACCAGGAAGTGATTCAAAACTATAATCTATCTCTGATGGGAACAATTTAAATCCATCTGATAAAATTTTATAAAGTGCAGCAACTCCTAGACCTCTAAAAACTCCACCAGCTTTTGCTCCACCTTCTTCTCCAGCCATCAAAACCTCTGCACAAGCAGTTCCTTCTGGATATGGTAAAACTCCATGTTCTTTAACAATTAAAGCAGATCTAAGTGGTATCATAAATAATACTCCTAAAGCTCCTCCAACTAGTGCTATTATTGCAATCATTACAAATGAAGGATGTACATCTGCTCCTTCTTTTGCCCACATGAATATTGCTGGAATCGTAAATATAGCTCCCGCTGCAACCGATTCTCCAGCTGATCCTATTGTTTGAACCATATTATTTTCTAATATAGACTCTTTTTTCAAAACCATTCTTATAATTCCCATTGATATTACTGCTGCAGGTATAGATGCTGAAACTGTCATACCTACTCTTAATCCTAAGTAAGCGTTTGCTCCACCAAAAACAACTGCTAATATTATACCCAATATTATTGATGTTATTGTAAATTCTGGCATAACTTTATCTGCAGAAATAAAAGGTTTAAAACTTTCATTCTTTACATTTTTTTCCATAATTTTATGTAGAAATATATTCTACATCCTCCTCAATTAATATTAGACATATGTCTTATTACTTAATCATGACATCGAAAGTATACTATACTTGTCACAAAAAGTCAACCTTGTATTTGTAGAATTGTGTTTTTAAATAAAAAATTTGTTACGAATCTATGACTTGATATATTGATATCAATCCTCAATCCACTTATATATCAGCATTCACGTGATAATATCACGATAAATATCGTGATATTAAAATTACAGAAAATCAAGGTGAATTACTTGCGTGTCTGTTTCAAAACTGCTGAATATTTTAAAATAGTGTTTTACATTTTATCTTGATTTATATTTTGTATAATACATATTTCAGTTTCCTTTCTAATCTCTTTTCATAATATACTAATAATAAAAATTATTTATATATAAAAAAAACTATCAATGTTTATTCATTGATAGTTCTTTTATATATTCTATTATGAAATCAAATTAATAGCTACTTTAATTCAATTGCTTTTTTACCCATAGCTTTTCTTATGATTTTACCGATGACAATAGGTATAATGCACTTATATCCTTTGATTTTACATGGAAAATAATATTTCTCATTCATCCAATTTTTTTCTTCCCAATATTGTTTATCTAACCCAGATAACATCTGAGCCAACGATTTTTGAACTTCAAAATTTATTAGTTCAGACATCTTTGGATTGTATGATGATGCATCTTCCATAAGAGATAAGAATTTTTTCAAATCTCTTTCTTTCACTTTTTTATCTATATTTCTAATATTTCTTCCAATTTTTCCCGCCGCCATAGCTCCCCACTGAATGGTAACACTTGTCATGTAATCAAGTGTATCTTTCAATCCTGATCCTTTGGTAGTTGAAATCGTAAGTATTGGTTTTCCGTATAAAACTGGCCTATGATACCACTTACAAGTTCTATCTATAAATGTTTTTAGTATGCCAGATACTTGTTTCAAATAAACAGGCGAACTTATTATAATTCCATCTGCTTCTATCATTTTATTCATAATAAAATCTACATCATCTTTTAAAACACATGCATTTTTCACTATACAATGTTCACATCCTATACAATAATCTATCTTATAATTATGTAAGTCTAATATCTCAACTTGTATATTTTTCTCTTCTAATATTTTCTCTACTTGCAAAAGCAAACCGTAGGTATTCATTTTTCGTTTGCTCGAATGTAATATAAGAACTTTTTTCATATTACTCCTTTATTTTTCATTTATACTATAAATCAACTATACAACTTCTACTTTTATATTTCATCTTAAATATAACTTATTATATCATATAAACAATCAAAGCTACAGAAAACATTGCTAAAAATCCTGCAATCATATATCCTAAAACCTTGCTATATCCTTTGGGAGTAATCTCATCATTATCATCTAGCTCTTTAATAATTGGATGCAACTTCCAAAAATATGTGGCTATAGATAAAATCATAGCAAACACAGCATATAATTTAGTAGTTTCTCCACCAGTTAATAGAATAACCAATAGTAATACTATAAAAATAAGTTTTGTACCAGCAACCCAATTAATCATATACCTAGAAAATAAATGAGTATTGACATCTTGCTTGGATTTTTCCCATTCATTGAATACTGCTACACCGTTACCATACTTAGAGCTAGGTGCAAAATATAATATATATACATTAGCTGATTCAAGAATTATAAATAAAGTAATTGCAATATCTAAAATATTCATTTATGCCTCCATTTCTCTTAACAAATCTGTATACCATTTTATTTCAAACTCAACAGAATCTACACCATACTTCAGTGTATATAATTGATAAGTTAATATTTCTATTGAATTTTCATCTTCTATCTCTCTTAATGCAACTTCTTTCAAAGCTATCATTTCACTTTCAATAATTTTAAGCGATTCCTTCACTATATTCAATTGCTCTATATAGTTTTCTACAGATTTTACCCTGCTATTTTTATCTGAAAACCCTAAGAAAAACAATTTTGATAATTCCATATTTTTAACTTTTTCAACCTGCATAGGATTTTTCAACCAATTAGAAAACTCTTCCTTGCCTTTATTGGTTATAGAATAATATTTTTTTAGTTTTCCATTTTCAACAATCTCATCATATTTTATCATTTCAAGTTCAAGTAATTTTTTTAAGGCAGTTTGAATACTACCAGCACTACTAGAACATATAAGTGCTAAATTATTTTCAATAAATTTACCTAACTCATATCCCGACATTGATTTCAGAGAAATCAACCCTAATATTATAAACTTCATATTTCCTCCAAACATCTACATAAAAACAATAGGTCTATTAGACATATATCTAATAGACCTATCGTAACTGATTTTAATATAATTGTCAAGAAAAAAATAGTATATCTAATTAATAAAAAACATTACATTTACTTTTTAATTCTCTTCTCTAAATTGCTTTGGTGATATACCCACGTATTTTTTAAAAAACTTAGTCATATTAGCTGCTTCATCAAAATTCAATAAGTTTGCTATCTCATAATTCATCAAATTCCCTTGACTTAGATATCTTTTTATCTCTAATATCACTCTATCAATAATGTATTGCTTAGCAGACAATCCTGTTACAGTTCTAATAGCTTTATTGATAGTTTTTTTAGATAAACTCATCATCTCTGCATATTTATCAACGGTTCGTATACTCCAAAAATTTTCTTCCAAAAGTTCATTAAAAATTGTGAAATTATAAAAATCCTTAGTCAATAATATTTTTTCGTTTGATAATTTTATATCTCTCAAAGATAATATAAAACTCTGAAACAAAGACGCTATCAATTCTAAGTTAACAGCATTCTCTTTTTCATATTCTATATACATTAATTCTATTAAGCTTCGATTACTACTAGTAATCCTATTATCAACTGATATAATAGGTGTAGCAAAAGTTTTATTAAGAAACTCAAAAAAAATATCTGAATTCAAAACTTCTGTTTTATATAAAAAAGGTTCATTTATATGCATAACATATCCCTTAACATTATTATTCACACAAAAATGCTGAACTTGATTCTTTCTTATAAATATTACATCACCCTTTGAATAATGGTATTTTTTAAAATCAATAAAATGAGAGCCCTCACCATCTATTATATATAATATAACCCAAAAATTTAATCTATAGATACTTTCTAATTTTCTTTTAGACGATTTCATATAAAAATCTTCGATCTTGCGAATCTCAAAATCAAGCTTTTTATGTGGATTCATATAATTAATTACATCTATTTCTTTATTTTTCACATCAGCCATATAAATATTCACTTCCCATTTTTAATCTTTTATCAATTTAATTATATCATTTTATTATAACAAATTAAATAGTAAAACAGTAATATTACAAACATTAAATTTAATATAGTAATTTGTTTATTGCCCAGGAAATAAATTGTCATGTAATTTTCAAAAGAGAAGGTTTCATTTTTACAAGTTTTACTCTGAATTTAACATTCAGATTCTAAAAATAATATAATATACTTTTATTAGACAGGTAAACTTGATACATAAAATAAAATTGTTTATCTATAAACATAAAAAGAAAGGAAAATCATATGAAAAAATTAATTGTAATATTAACAACACTACTAATTACTATATTTTCATTAACCGCATGTGGAAACAATAGTTCATCAAACCCCAAGGGCGCAAATACAAATGAAATCTTAAAAATAGGTATAGATTTAAAATATCCACCTTTCATGTATTTAGATGAAAATAATAAACCTTCAGGTTTAGAACCTGATTTAGCCTATGCATTAGGTGATTATCTAGACATGGAAGTTGAAATAATCAATACAGATTTTTCTATGCTAATAGCATCTCTAGAAACTGGAGAAATAGATATCATAATTAGTGATATGTCCATAACAGAGGATAGAAAATCTAAAGTTGATTTTAGTAAGGGATATAGATACGGTAGAACTAATGCTTTAGTCAATAAAGACTTTTACGAAAAAAACAATATTTCTGATGACATGAGCGCAGAGGACTTCTTTAATTTACAAGATATAAAATGTATAGGTTTATCTGGAACAGTTGGTACTATTATACCAAATTTATATGGAATAGAGGCAACTGAAGCTAGTGAAATAGCAACAGCCATATTTGAAGTTATCTCTGGTAATTCTAATGTACTTATCGGTTCATATGTTGTTTTTGGAGATTACGCAGCAAATCCAGACACTACAAAAATATATCTTGGAATACCAAACTATAGCACGTCTGCCTTCGCTGTAAAAAAAGGAAATACTATGCTATTAAATAAAGCTAACTCATTTATTGATACACTATATGAAGAAGGAGGATTATATGAACAACTCGCAAAAAAATATGACAATCAAATCCACAAAATCTACTTCAGTGATAAATACGGATTTGAATATATCACAAACAAACCAGAGTAATGAAATAGTAGATGCAAAAAAAAATAAAAGTTTTACAAAAAAAATAAATGATAATTCACTTAAAAAGTTTAGTAAAGATATTCAAAAATACACAGCTATCATTTTAATCGCGCTAATTATAATATATATATTTACAAAATCATCAAACAATATGAGATATGATTTGATTTTAAATGAATATCCATCACTTATTAGAGCATTTTTAACTACCATTTTTATTAGTACAATAACTTTATTTATATCAATCATATCAGGATTTTTATTTTTTCTTGGAATGAAAAGTTCAAATCAATTTATTCATACATTAACAAATGTATTAAAAGAAATAATTATGGGAACCCCTCTACTTGTAATGATTTTCTTAGTAGTATATGTACTCGGTATAAAAATAAATATTCACAACAAAATGTTCTTAGGTATATTATCATTAGTTTTTTATATGACACCGTATATTGCTAATGCCTATGATACAGCATCTTCTGTGGTTAATAAAGATCAGCATACGGTAATGAAATTATACCA
>Ga0193963_1000771_pt1 | contig 16454 bp, 10 predicted proteins | sample FB_6_MG_FD_140359 | JGI IMG/M metagenome (GOLD analysis project Ga0193963, IMG submission 140359) | Microbial mat bacterial communities from the Broadkill River, Lewes, Delaware, United States - FB_6_MG | ecosystem: Environmental > Aquatic > Freshwater > River > Microbial mats | place: USA...
AATTCTAAGGCAGAAGTTGATGATATTGACCACTTATCTAACCGTCGTGTTAGAACTGTTGGAGAGCAATTAGCTAGTCAATTTGGAGTTGGTTTATCTCGTATGGCTCGTACCATCCGTGAACGCATGAATGTTCGTGATAATGAGGTATTTACACCAATTGATTTGATTAATGCTAAAACATTATCATCAGTAATAAACTCTTTCTTTGGTACAAACCAGTTATCTCAATTTATGGATCAAACAAATCCGTTAGCTGAGATTACGCATAAAAGAAGATTATCAGCATTAGGACCAGGAGGTTTATCAAGAGAAAGAGCAGGTTTTGAGGTTCGTGATGTTCATTATACACATTACGGACGTTTATGTCCAATTGAAACGCCAGAGGGACCAAATATTGGGTTAATTTCATCATTAGCAGTATTTGCTAAAGTGAATAATTTAGGTTTTATTGAGACTCCTTATAGAGAAGTTATAAACGGAAATGTAAACACTACAGACGAACCAAGATATTTAAGTGCAGAAGAAGAAGAAGGGATGAAGTTTGCCCAGTCAAATCTTCCTTTAGATGAAAATGGTAGATTTACAGCAGAAAAGATTATTGTTCGTGAAGAGGCTGATTATCCGGTTGTTGAACCAGATAATGTTAATTTTATGGATGTTGCTCCAAATCAAATTGCATCTATTTCTGCATCTTTAATTCCGTTTTTAGAACATGATGATGCCAACCGTGCATTGATGGGATCGAATATGATGCGTCAGGCTGTACCTTTATTAAAACCAGAATCTCCAATTGTTGGTACTGGTTTAGAACTAAGAGTTGCAAAAGATTCACGTATTTTAATGAATGCAGAAGGAGCAGGAGTTGTTGAATATGTTGATGCTGACATTATTAGCATTAAGTACGATAAGACTGATGAAGATCGTATGGTAAGTTTTGATGGTGATAGTAAATCTTACAACCTAATTAAGTTTAGAAAAACCAACCAAGGAACATCTATTAACTTAAAGCCAATTGTTCAAAAAGGCGATAGAGTTGAGGAAGGACAAGTTCTTTGTGAAGGTTACGCTACCCAAAAAGGAGAATTAGCACTTGGTAGAAATATGAAAGTTGCCTTTATGCCTTGGAAAGGGTATAACTTTGAGGATGCGATTGTAATTTCTGAAAAAGTAGTAAAAGAAGATATTTTTACTTCAATACATATAGATGAGTACTCTCTAGAGGTTAGGGATACAAAACTAGGTGCTGAAGAATTAACCAACGATATTCCAAATGTTTCTGAAGAAGCTACTAAAGACTTAGATGAAAATGGAATGATTCGTATTGGAGCTGAAGTGAAGCCTGGAGATATTTTAATTGGAAAAATTACTCCTAAAGGTGAATCTGACCCAACACCAGAAGAAAAATTATTAAGAGCTATATTTGGAGATAAAGCAGGTGATGTTAAAGATGCATCATTAAAAGCTTCTCCATCATTAAGAGGTGTAGTAATTGATAAAAAATTATTTGAAAGAGCTGTAAAAGATAAATCTAAGCGCGCACAAGATAAAGTGAGTATTGCTAATTTAGAAAGTAAATATACTGCTAAATTAGAAGATTTAAGAACGGTTCTTATAGAAAAATTATTTACGTTAATTAGTGGTAAAACTTCTCAAGGAGTATTAAATGATTTAGGTGAAGAAATACTTCAAAAAGGGAAAAAGTTTACACTAAAAATGTTAAATGCAGTTCCTGATTTTAATTATTTAACAAAAGGAGTTTGGACAACTGATGACCATATTAATTCTCTTGTAGTTGAATTAATTCACAATTATAAAATTAAAGTGAATGATTTACAAGGGTCGTTAAGACGTGAGAAATTTACTGTTTCGGTTGGTGATGAATTGCCTGCAGGGATTTTAAAACTTGCAAAAATTTACATTGCTAAAAAACGTAAGTTAAAAGTTGGTGATAAAATGGCGGGTCGTCATGGTAATAAAGGTATTGTTGCACGTATTGTTCGTCAAGAAGATATGCCTTTCTTAGAAGACGGAACACCAGTAGATATTGTATTAAATCCACTTGGGGTACCTTCACGTATGAATATTGGTCAGATTTATGAAACAGTTCTTGGATGGGCTGGACAAAAATTAGATAAGAAATACGCAACTCCAATTTTTGATGGAGCAAGTATTGATCAAATCAATAAAATTACTGATGATGCAGGGGTTCCAAAATACGGTCATACATATTTATATGACGGTGGAACAGGAGAGCGTTTTGATCAACCAGCAACTGTTGGTGTTATTTATATGATTAAACTTGGTCATATGATTGATGATAAAATGCACGCACGTTCTATAGGACCATATTCATTAATTACGCAACAGCCATTAGGTGGTAAAGCACAATTTGGAGGTCAACGTTTTGGTGAAATGGAGGTTTGGGCACTTGAAGCATATGGTGCTTCTAGTACATTGCGTGAAATCTTGACCGTAAAATCTGATGATGTTATGGGTAGAGCAAAAACGTATGAGGCTATTGTAAAAGGTGATGCTATGCCAGAACCTGGATTGCCAGAATCATTTAACGTATTAATGCACGAACTTAGAGGTCTTGGATTAGACGTTAGATTAGAAGAATAATTTTAGTAAACAGTTATCTATAGATAGTAATTCTTAACTAAATATAGATAACTGAATACTGCCAACCAATTACTGAATACTAAAAAGAAATGGCAAGAAAAACTGATAAATACACTGTAAAGAAGTTTAATAAAATTTCAATTGGTTTATCGTCTCCAGAAGCAATTCTTGAGAAATCAAACGGAGAAGTATTAAAACCTGAAACTATAAATTACCGTACGCATAAACCTGAAAGAGATGGATTGTTTTGTGAACGTATTTTTGGACCTATAAAAGATTATGAATGTGCTTGTGGTAAATACAAAAGAATTCGTTATAAAGGAATTGTTTGTGACCGTTGTGGTGTAGAAGTAACAGAGAAAAAAGTACGTAGAGATAGAGTAGGACATATTAATTTAGTAGTTCCTGTTGCGCATATCTGGTATTTTAAATCATTGCCTAACAAAATGGGATACCTTTTAGGTTTACCATCTAAAAAGTTAGATATGATTATTTACTACGAACGTTATGTAGTAATACAACCAGCAGGTGCAAAAAATGCAGAAGGAGAACCATTACAAAAAATGGATTTCTTAACTGAAGAAGAATATTTGGATATTCTTGAAACATTCCCAGTAGAAAATCAATATTTAGATGATAATGACCCAGATAAGTTTATAGCTAAAATGGGTGCTGCTTGTTTGATTGATTTATTTAATAGAATAGATTTAGATGAATTATCATACGAATTACGTCACAAAGCAAACACTGAAACATCTAAACAACGTAAAACAGAAGCACTAAAAAGATTAAACGTTGTAGAGTCTTTTAGAGATGCTAATAAAAATAGAGAAAACCGTCCAGAATGGATGATAATGAAAGTAATTCCGGTTACTCCACCAGAATTACGTCCATTAGTACCATTAGATGGTGGTCGTTTTGCAACATCAGATTTAAATGATTTATACAGAAGAGTAATTATTCGTAACAATCGTTTAAAAAGATTAGTTGAAATTAAAGCTCCTGAAGTTATTTTACGTAACGAAAAACGTATGTTACAAGAATCAGTAGATTCATTATTTGATAACACACGTAAATCTTCAGCAGTAAAAACTGAATCTAACCGTCCATTAAAATCATTATCCGATTCATTAAAAGGTAAACAAGGGCGTTTTCGTCAAAACCTTTTAGGAAAACGTGTTGATTATTCTGCACGTTCGGTAATTGTTGTTGGACCAGAATTAAAATTATACGAATGTGGATTGCCAAAAGACATGGCAGCTGAATTATACAAACCTTTTGTAATTAGAAAATTAATTGAAAGAGGTATTGTAAAAACAGTAAAATCTGCAAAGAAAATTATTGATAAAAGAGAACCAGTTGTATGGGATATATTAGAGAATGTTTTAAAAGGACATCCTGTAATGTTAAACCGTGCTCCTACATTACACAGGTTGGGTATTCAAGCTTTTCAACCAAAATTAATTGAAGGAAAAGCAATCCAATTACACCCATTAGTATGTACAGCATTTAATGCCGATTTTGATGGGGATCAGATGGCGGTTCACTTACCATTAGGACCTGAAGCTATTTTAGAGTGTCAGTTATTAATGTTAGCTTCACACAATATATTAAACCCAGCAAATGGTGCACCAGTTACTGTTCCTTCTCAGGATATGGTACTTGGGTTATATTATATGACCAAAGAAAGAAAATCTACTCCAGAACATAAAGTAAAAGGAGAAGGTTTAACTTTTTACTCTCCGCAAGAAGTTACCATAGCTTTTAATGAAAAAGCAGTTGACTTAAATGCAAGTATTAAGGTTAGAACTAAAGATTTTAATGAAGAAGGCGCTTTAGTAAACCAAATTATAGAAACTACTGTTGGTAGAGTTTTATTTAACGAGGTTGTTCCAGAAGCTGCAGGTTATGTAAATGAAGTATTGAATAAAAAATCATTAAGAGATATTATTGGTAATATATTAAAAGTTACCGATGTTCCAACTACTGGAAAATTCTTAGATGATATGAAAGGAATGGGATATAATTTTGCATTCCGTGGTGGGTTATCATTTAGTTTAGGAGATATTATTATTCCTCCAGAAAAAGTTACAATGATTGAGACTGCAAATGCTCAAGTTGACAATATTATGGCTAACTATAATATGGGTATGTTAACAAATAAAGAGCGTTATAACCAGGTAATTGACATTTGGGGTTCTACAAACAATCGTTTAACAGAACTTTCAATGAAACGTTTACGCGAAGATCAGCAAGGGTTTAACTCAGTATTTATGATGTTAGATTCTGGAGCAAGGGGTTCTAAAGAACAAATTCGTCAGTTAACAGGTATGCGTGGATTAATGGCAAAACCTAAAAAATCTACTGCTGGTGGTGGTGAAATTATTGAGAATCCAATTCTTTCTAACTTTAAAGAAGGATTATCTATTCTTGAGTATTTTATCTCTACACACGGTGCACGTAAAGGTCTAGCGGATACAGCATTAAAAACAGCCGATGCGGGTTATTTAACACGTCGTTTGGTTGATGTATCTCAAGATGTTATTGTAAACGAACACGATTGTGGAACGTTAAGAGGATTAAATGTTCAACCACTTAAAAAGAACGATGAAATAGTTGAAACTTTAAGTGAAAGAATTTCTGGACGTGTATCATTACATGATGTTATTGATCCAATTACTGAAGAGATATTAGCACATTCTGGAGAACAAATTACACCAGAAATAGCAAAAGCTATTGAAAGCTCAGCTGTAGATAGTGTAGAGGTGCGTTCAGCATTAACTTGTGAAGCTAAAAAAGGTATCTGTGCACAATGTTACGGAAATAGTTTATCAACAAATAAAATGGTTCAAATTGGAGAGGCTGTTGGTGTTGTTGCCGCACAATCTATTGGAGAGCCAGGTACGCAGTTAACATTAAGAACATTCCACGTTGGTGGTGTTGCAGGAAATATTTCTGAAAATAATAAATTAACTTCAAAATTTGCAGGTAAAGCGCAGGTTGAAGATTTAAGAACTGTTGCAGGAAAAGATGCCGATGGACAACCTATTGATATTGTAATTTCTAGAACTTCAGAAATAAAAGTTATTGACGAAAAATCTGGATTAACATTAAGTGCTAATAACATTCCTTATGGTTCAACTGTTTATATAACAGACGGTCAAAAGCTTAAGAAAAACGATGTTATCTGTAAATGGGATCCATTTAATGGTGTTATTGTTTCAGAATTTGCAGGTACTATTCAATTTGAAAATATTGAAAGAGGTATTAACTATCTTGTAGAAATTGATGAACAAACTGGTTTCCAAGAAAAAGTAATTATTGAATCTAAAAATAAAAAGACAATTCCTACATTATTGTTGAAAGATGATAATGATAATGTAATTAGATCGTACAACCTACCTGTAGGTGCACATTTAATTGTTGAAGATGGCGATAAAATCCCATCTGGAATGTTTATTGTAAAAATTCCTCGTAAATCTGGAAGGTCTGGAGATATTACAGGAGGTTTACCACGTGTAACAGAATTATTTGAAGCACGTAACCCTTCTAATCCAGCAGTAGTTTCAGAAATTGATGGTGTTGTTTCTTTTGGAAAAATTAAACGTGGTAACCGTGAAATTATAGTTGAATCTAAATTAGGTGAAGTTAAAAAGTATTTAATTAAACTTTCTAATCAAATCTTAGTTCAGGAAAATGACTTTATTAAAGCTGGTATGCCACTTTCAGAAGGTGCTGTTACTCCAAACGATATTTTAAATATTGAAGGTCCAGCGGCAGTTCAAGAATATTTAGTAAATGAAATTCAAGAGGTATATCGTTTACAAGGTGTGAAAATTAATGACAAGCATTTTGAAGTTGTAGTGCGTCAAATGATGCGTAAAGTTAGAATTATTGACTCTGGAGATACATTATTCTTAGAGAATCAATTAATTCATAAAAATGACTTTATTGAACAAAATGATGAAATCTATGGTATGAAAGTTATTGAAAATGCTGGAGATTCTACCAATTTAAAAGAAGGTCAAATTGTTTCTGCACGTCAATTAAGAGATGAAAATTCTGTATTACGTAGAGAAGATAAAGCGTTGGTAGAAGCTAGAGATGCAAATCCTGCTACTGCCGAACAAATATTACAAGGTATTACAAGAGCTTCTTTACAAACTAAATCATTTATTTCTGCAGCTTCCTTCCAGGAAACTACAAAAGTATTAAACGAAGCTGCTGTAAGCGGTAAAGTTGATGATTTAGAAGGATTAAAAGAAAATGTAATTGTTGGTAAACGTATTCCTGCAGGTACAGGTATGAGAATTTATGATAATATTATTGTAGGTTCGAAAGAAGAGATGGATTCAAGTTTTTAATTATGAGTGACCAAAAACCTAAAAAAGAAGGACAAATTAATATTGAATTAGATGATAAAATTGCAGAAGGAACATATTCTAATCTTGCAATAATTAATCATTCGGTTTCAGAGTTTATAGTTGATTTTGTTAGCGTAATGCCAGGACAACCTAAAGCTAAAGTGAAATCTAGAATTATATTAACTCCTCAACACGCCAAGAGATTGGTTAAAGCTTTGGCTGATAATGTGCATAGGTTTGAACAAAGTCACGGAGAAATTAAAGACTATGAACAACCTCCAATTCCAATGAATTTTGGACCAACAGGAGAAGCATAAATAACAAAAAAACCCGAATTTTAATTCGGGTTTTTTTATTTTAGTCCACCTTATCGTAAGCTGTTTTTAATTTTTTAATAACCTGTTCTATTTCTTCTTCATTTAAATGTCCAAAACCAAAGCGAATAGCACATGTATTTTTATCTTGATAAAGAATTGTTTTAGGTAGAAATAAATCGTTTTTTTCAGCTTCTTTAGCTAGTTTTACCAACGATATTTTAGAATGAAATTGTAGCCAAATGGCTAATCCACCAGAAGGAATTTCCCATTGCGCAGTTTCTGAAAAATAGGTTGTTAAGAGTTTGCATACAAAATTTCGTCTTTTTTTATATAACACAACATTCTTTTTCATGAGACGGTATATTTCACCTTCACTAATTAATTCTGTTAGCATTTGCTCTTGTATTAAATCGCCTTGTTTATCTAGTAATTCTAAATAATTCTTAGCTTCTGCAATCATATTTTCTGGTGCTACTACAAATCCTGTTTGAAAACTAGGAAATAGAGATTGTCCAATTTTTCCTAAGTAAATAACCATACCGTTTGCATCTGCACTTGCCATAGGTAACATTGCAGATCCTTCAAACTGAAAGTCGTAGTCAAAATCATCTTCAATAATAGCAAATCCATACTCTTTTGCTAGTTGTAGTAGTTCTAAACGACGTTCAGCACTTAAAGTTACTGTTGTTGGATAATCTCTATGGGCGCAAATATATACACACCTAATACTATGTTTTATAAAATGCTTTTTTATGTACTCAATATCTAAACCATCAGTATCTACAGGAATTGTTTTTATGCTGGCACCTGTTTGTTGAAAAATCATATTAGCTGCATAATTACTTAAATGTCCTACAAGAACAACATCGTTTGGTTTTATTAGTAGTTGTGATACTACGTACAAACTCATTTCTGTACTACGTGTGTTTATTAAGTTGTTTGGACTAATATGAAATCCTCTAGTTGCATTTAAGTAATTGCACAGTTGAGTTTGGAATAAAGAGTTGAAAAATTCGTCTGATCTATTCCATTTATTTATTAATGTTTTTCGTTTCATGGTAGCACTATACCACCGTGTAAAATGATGTACAGGATGCAATCTTAAATCTGGTTTACCATCGTTAATAGTATACTTAGCCTTTGTAAGCTGAACAGTTGATGCTAAATGAAATGATTTTTTAAATGGGAATCCTGTTGTTTTTGCATATGTATAGGCTTCATTAATTTTTTGAGAAGTTGCTTTTATTTTGGCAGTGTTTTTCTCTGGTTCTAAAACAAATGTGCCTTTATTGGGTATAATTTCAACCCAACCTTGTGAAGCTAACTCTTCGTAAATTGCAACTGCAGTATTTCTATGTACTTTTAGTAGTTGACTTAAAACACGGGATCCTGGCAACATTGTACCTTTGGTTAAATAGCTGCGTTGTATAGCATTTATAATTTGTCCAGAGACTTGTAAATATACAGGTTGTGATATAGATTTATCTAAACTAATTAGCTGTTTAAAAATAGTGTTAACCGGACTATCTGTCATTTTAAATCTGGACTATGTTAATCGTCCGGAAAGTTACTACTTTTACAGCGTTTTAAAATCACTATTTATGAAAAATAAAATTACTTTAATAATTTTTACATTATTTTATATTATTCAGGCAAAAGCTCAAGTTGAGCCTATAAAAAGAGATACGTTAAAAGAAATTATTATAACATCCAATAGGATAGCTCTTCCTTTTTCAAAAACTTCAAGAACTATAACTTTAATAACAACTGAAGACATTGTAAAGAGTCCTGCAAGTAATGTTGCTGAGTTACTTCAAAGTATTGCAGGGTTAGATGTTAGAAGACGTGGAGTGGATGGAATGCAATCAGATTTGTATATAAGAGGAGGAAATTTTGATCAAACTTTAGTCTTAATAGACGGTGTTAAAATGGATGACCCTCAAACAGGACACCATACAATGAATGCAATTCTATCATTGGGAGATATTGAACGTATAGAGATAATAAAAGGTCCAGCTGCTCGTGTTTATGGGCAAAATGCCTTTACAGGAGCTATTAATATTGTAACTAAAAAGATTAAAAACAATTCACTAAATGCTAATTTGGGCTATGGATCTTATGAAAATTTAAAGGCAGGTCTATCTTTTGTTCAGAAATTTGATAATGGAGGTATTTTAGCTTCATTAAATTATCAAGAATCTGAAGGATACAGATACAATACTGATTTTGAAAATAAGTCAATTTTTGTAAAAGCAAATTTAGGGAAGTATAACCTTACTTCTTCCTTTACAGCAAGAGATTTTGGAGCAAACGGATTTTATGCGAGTCCTGCTGCAAAAGATCAATATGAAGAGACACAAACTAGTTTAATTGCAGTTGACACTAAATACGAAACAGGAAATATTACTATAAAGCCCAGAGTTTATTGGAAGAGAAATCAGGATTTGTACTTGTATTTAAGACACGATCCGCCAGTGTATCGAAACTTACATATTTCAAATAAAGTGGGAGCAGAAACGAATGTTGTTCTCAACTCTTCACTAGGTAAAACGGGTGTTGGTATAGATATTTCAAGAATTTTCTTGGTAAGTAATAATTTAAATGATCATAATAGAACGGCAGTTACTGGATTCTTAGAGCATCGTTTTGAGATTGATAATTTTGATATAACTCCTGGAATAGCCATTAGCTCGTTTTCAGATTTTAATACAAATGCATTTCCTGGATTGGATGTTGGATACAGATTTTCTAACCGATTTAAGCTGTATGGTAATATTGGTTATACCTACAGGGTTCCTACATTTACTGACCTTTATTATGTTGGAAGAAATGAAATTGGAAATCCAGATTTAAAACCTGAATCTGCAATGTCTCAAGAATTAGGATTTAAATATACTACAGGAAGTTTTAATTTTAATATAGCATTGTTTAATAGAGATGCAAAGGATTTAATAGATTGGGCAAAGGATGATCCGAATAACTCTGAAGAAAAATGGGAAGCTAGGAACTTTAGTGAAGTTAATACACAGGGTTTTGAAATTGACCTAGTATATAAATTTAGTGTTTGGAATTTTGAGCAAAAATTTAATTTAGGATACAGCTTTATAGAGGATGAAAATAAAGATGAATACACACGGTATGCGTTAAATAGTATTAAACATCAATTAACATCTGTATTAGATTTTAAATTCTCGAAACTGTTTACTCAAAATATTTCATACAGGTTTGTAGAAAGATCGAGAGGAGAAACATATGCTATTGTAGATGCAAAAATTTTGGCTGAATTACCTAACCGTATCGGGTTGTCTTTAAGTGCAAACAATATTTTTAATACGGTATATACTGAAACTAATTTAGTACCAATGCCAAAAGGGAATTTGATGGTAGGACTTAATTATAAGTTTTATTAAGCATTTTCAAATCTCAATTTTTGCAATTTTTTTATGAATATCATTTACTTGAAGCAAAGCAGCTGAGCCGTACCATAATTTTTATTCCATAATTAAAGATCCCTGCTGTATTGCAGGGGCAGTTTCGGTGAACGTTTTAGCTTCTTCAATGGTGCTCACATCAAAAATATAAACACCTCTTATGTCTCCAGTATCTAAAAAAGGACCAGCTAAAACAAGCTTTCCTGCTTTGGCTAACTTTGTAATATTATTTAGATATAAACGTTGTAAATTTGCAGCGGTTATTGAATCTTGAGATCTATTAGGTCCGCTTTTTAAAAAAGCCATTACAAAAGTTTTCATTCCATAATTATCTGCCTTTAGTTTTTTGCTAATACAGAATCAAATTTATTGGGTACTTCTTTTGAAGTATTATTGTTTGATTTGGAGCATGAAAATAGGAAAACTGTTACAAGTAGAAAGTAAAAAAGAAGTTTTCATAACATTCTAATTTAAAGTTGTTAGAACTAAAATAGATAAATATTTGTAATATTGAAATTTTAAAATCAAAATATGGAAGAAAGAATTAGAACCTTTAAAGACTTTTACCCTTTTTATTTAAAACAACATAGTAACAAAACCTGCAGATTGCTACATGTTATTGGAACAACTTTTGTTTTTGCGTTAGCTATTACTGCAATGTATCATAATATTCCAAAACTTTGGGTATTCGTTCCAATTTCAGGATATGGTTTCGCTTGGATTGGTCATTTCTTTTTTGAAAAAAATAAACCAGCAACATTTCAATATCCACTTTGGAGTTTACGCTCAGATTTTAAAATGTATTTTGAAATTTTAACGGGTAAAATTTCATTAGACCCTTCTAAGGATGTTATATAATTTCATAAATTTTTAACAAAATAGATATTATAGATCTTATAAGTATTTTGTATAAAATTAAATAAAAATCAAATATAAAACGTTTTCGTTAAATAAAATTAAATAATAGTATTTCAAATAGTTAAAAAAATGATAAATATGTAATTTTTTCTTTGAGGATATTTGTTCTTGTTGTATATTTGCACTATAAATAACTACTAAAAATATCGATATGAAAATTATCAAAAAATTAAAAAATCAAGAAAGTAAAAAAAGAATGACGGCAGTCGACTTTAAGAATGCTAAAAGTATAACTTGGAATAGTAAACGAAGATTCGGAATATAAGAGTAGACACAAAAACCATTGTAAATTGTTTAAGAAGCGGTAGGCAAACCTACCGTTTTTTTTATGCCCTAAATTTAACTAATAGCCATACAACTATAGTTAACATCTTATGGGGTTTCTTGTTAAAATAAAAAGATAGATATTATATTAAATAATAAGTTTTATATTTGATAAATTAAAAATAATTAAACCTAAATTATGAAAAAAATAATGTTTTTTATTGCTGCTTTAGCAATTATTTCTTGTAAAGAAGAACCAAAAATAGATTATGCAATTTTATCTGGTAAAATTGCAAATCCTGTAGCAAAACAATTAACCTTTAATAGTACAGAAAGTCTTATAAAAACTATTGAAGTTTCCGATGATGGTACATTTAAAGATACTGTAACGGTTACAACAGGTTATTACATACTTTCAGATGGTAAAAATAAAGCTTCATTATATTTAGATTCAGGAAATACTGTTAACGTTAATTTTGATGCAAACGATTTTGAAAACACATTAGAACTTACTGGGACTGGATCTGAAATAAGTAACTATTTAATCAAAAAAAGAGCGAAATCTAATGAATTAGCAGGAGAAGGAATAGACATTTATTTATTAGAAGAAGATGCTTATAAAGCCAAAATTAATGAAATTAAAACTGCTTCGGAAGATTTATTAGCTGCTGCTGAAGGAGTTTCAGAAGAATTTAAACAGAAAGAAAAACGTAATTTACATTATTCTTATTTAGGGTTTCTGAACAAATATCAATTGTATCATTCTCATTATGCTAAAAAGAAAGATTTTAAAGTTTCTGATGATTTTTTAAAAGAACTTGAAACGGTTGATTATAACAGTGAAGAGGATTTTTTATTTTCTTCAAATTACGAAAATTTAGTTAATGCACATTATCATAAAGAGGCAAGAAAATTGGCAGAACAAGATTCAATACCAAATGATATTGCTTTTCTGAAAACTGCAGCTGGTATTACAAATGAAACTATTAAAAATAAATTACTTTATGTAAATTCTAAAAATAATATAACTTATACAGATCAATTAGAAGATTTTTATAGTTTATTTATGGCAACTTCAACAAATGAAGAACATAAAAAAGAAATTACAGAAAGTTATAATAAATTAAAAACAGTAGCTAAAGGCCAGCCTTCTCCAAAATTTGAAAATTATGAGAATTTTAATGGAGGAACAACTTCTTTAGATGATTTAAAAGGTAAATTTGTTTATGTTGATGTTTGGGCTACTTGGTGTGGGCCTTGTAAAGCTGAGATCCCATTTTTAAAAGAAGTAGAAGCTAAATACCACAATAAAAATATAGAATTTGTTAGTATATCTGTAGATGTTGAAAAAGATTATGAGAAATGGAAAACTATGGTTAAAGAAGAAGATTTAAAAGGAATTCAGCTATTTTCTGATAAAAATTGGAAATCTGATTTTGTAACAGGTTATTTAATTAAAGGGATTCCTCGTTTTATTTTAATTGATCCAAAAGGAAATATTATAAGTTCAAACGCACCAAGACCTTCAAGTGAAAAATTAATAGAATTATTTGATGAATACAAAATTTAATTTTTAGGAAATAAATTAATAAACTCTTTTAGAGGCTGTCTAATATATTGGGCAGTCTCTTTTTTGTTTTCTAATTTAAACGAGTTTATTTATACATCGCTTTTGTTGTTTTCAATTAGATTATCATCTTTATTAAATAAATCTAATAAAGCATTTGGTAAATATTTTAATATTGATGAAGCAGTAAAGGTTTCGTAACTAGTTTCGGAAATTGCAATATCTGCTGTTTTACCATGTAAATACACACCAAAAATTGCGGCATTAATTGGTTCGTATGCTTGAGCAATTAAACCTGTAATTATTCCTGTTAAAACATCTCCAGAACCAGCGGTTGCCAGGGCTGGATTTCCTGTAGAATTAAAGTGTTTAGAGTCACCGTTAACAATAACAGTATGGGCACCTTTTATAATAACAATAATTGAATGTTTTTTAGAGAAATTTACAGTTTTTTCTAATTTATCGAAGTCATTTTTCCAGGTGCCAATTAAGCGTTCTAGCTCCTTTGGATGTGGTGTTAGGATAGTGTTTTTTGGTAGAAAATTTAAAAGTGATTTATTTTGAGATAATAAATTAATTGCATCAGCATCAATTACAAGAGGTAACTTATTTTCTTTAATAAATCGTTCAAAACCGTTAGCAGTTTTTTCAGTTGTTCCCATTCCAGGGCCAATTCCAATAACTGTTGCATTTGTTTTAAAGTTAAAGTATTCTAAGGAAGTGTCATTATCAACTTCAACCATTACCTCTGGTATGGCTAATTGTAAGATTGTATAACCACACTTTGGAAGGTATGCAGTTACCAATCCGCTACCAATTTTTAAAGCTGCTTTTGCAGCTAATGTAACTGCTCCAATTTTTCCAAAACTTCCTCCAATAATAAGCGTATGACCGAATGTGCCTTTATGCGACCATTTTTTTCTAGGTTTATATAATTGAAGTATCTCACTTTTAATTGTATAATGTAACGTTGGATTTAAACTTTTTATAAAATTGGTGTCCAAGCCAATATCTAATACTTCCCAAGTTTCAAAAAAATCACTATTTTCAGGAAGTAAAAATGCCAATTTAGGTGTTTGAAATGTAAGAATGTGTGTTGCTTTTAAAACTGTTTCTTTTGCAATTACAGAGGTGTCATTAAATAGACCAGAAGGAAAATCAATAGCCAATGTAAATGCTTTTTTGTTATTTAAATAGTTTATTAATTTTTTTGTAAAACCTTCTGGGCTTCTTGAAAGACCGTTTCCAAAAATGGCATCAATTACAATAGCTTCATAAGTAACTTCTGGAAAATCATTTTCATTATTTATAATAGTTGGCCATATTCCAATTTCTTTTAAGCGATTGTAATTTACTAAAAACTCTTTAGTTCTTTTTTCGCTAAAATTTACTATATAACAGTTTGCATTGTATCCATTTTCATATAAATAGCGGGCAATTACTAAGCCATCTCCACCATTGTTTCCAATTCCACAAAATACGTGTATTTTAATGGTTTTATGTAGTAGCTGACCATGTAACCAATTAAAACACTGTTTGGCGGCATGTTCCATTAAATCAATTGAAGAAATGTTTTTATTATTAATAGTTGCTTGATCAGCAGCAGCAATTTGATGTGAGTTAAGTATAAACATACTATAAATTTAATGAAAAAAAAATTTGTCACTCTAAGATTTCATTAGAATGACAAATTTTATATAGTTCATTTTATTTTTATTAAAATGAATTTTAGAAGTACAATAATTAAAATTAGACTACCCTTTAAATTCACCCATTTCGGCGTATTTATCCATACGTTTTTTTACAAGATCTTCATGTGTTAAATCTTTTAGCTCTTTATATGCGCTAATTATTGTTTTTTCTACTTCTTTAAATGCATTTTCTCTGTCGTAATGCGCGCCTCCAAGAGGTTCTTTAATAATACCGTCAATTAATTTTTGTTTTTTCATATCACTTGCGGTAAGTTTTAGAGCTTCAGCTGCTTTCTCTTTGTGTTCCCAACTCCTCCATAAGATTGAAGAGCAAGATTCAGGAGAAATTACTGAGTACCATGTGTTTTCCATCATATAAACTCGATCTCCTACACCAATTCCTACAGCACCACCAGAGGCACCTTCACCAATTACAATGGTAATAATAGGTGTTTTTAAGCGTGTCATTTCTAAAATATTTCTAGCAATTGCCTCACCTTGTCCACGTTCTTCAGCTTCTAAACCAGGGTACGCACCAGGAGTGTCTAAAAGTGTTACAACAGGAATACCAAATTTTTCAGCCATTTTCATAAGCCTCAGCGCTTTTCTGTATCCTTCTGGGTTAGACATTCCAAAGTTTCTATACTGGCGTGTTTTGGTATTGTAACCTTTCTGTTGCCCAATAAACATAAAAGATTGGTCTCCAATTTTACCCAATCCACCAATCATTGCTTTATCATCTTTTACAGTTCTATCACCGTGTAGTTCCATAAAAGTACCATTGGTAAGAAAGTTTATATGATCTAAAGTATACGGTCTGTTTGGATGTCTTGACAACTGAACTCTTTGCCAAGCTGTTAGGTTTTTATATATATCGGTTTTAGTTTTTATCAATTTTTTTTCAATGTTTTTGCAACTATCAGTTACATCTACATCACTTTCTTTACCAATTAATTCACACTTAGTAAGTTGTTCTTCTAATTCTTTTATTGGTAATTCAAATTCTAAATATTCCATGTTTTTTAAATTTGATGTTGTACAAATATAATAACTTCTAAATTTTAAGTATACACTTAGGTACTTTTTTTATTTTTTATTAATCCATTTACAATTACTGTTACAAAAATTATTGCAGCACCTAAATAAAACTGAGGAGTCATTTTTTCTGCCTCACCAAAAATTAAAACAGCTAAAATAATTCCATAAACAGGTTCTAAATTTATAGTTAGCATTACAGTATAAGGAGTTAAGTATTTCATTATATCAACAGATACTAT
>Ga0193963_1000773_pt1 | contig 16410 bp, 13 predicted proteins | sample FB_6_MG_FD_140359 | JGI IMG/M metagenome (GOLD analysis project Ga0193963, IMG submission 140359) | Microbial mat bacterial communities from the Broadkill River, Lewes, Delaware, United States - FB_6_MG | ecosystem: Environmental > Aquatic > Freshwater > River > Microbial mats | place: USA...
CTTTAGTAAATCCATTTTCTTGAGGTACATCAATCTGAGGAATAACATTTAAAGCAATTTGATGCATAAATGCTTCTTTTTTTGTTTCATCTAATTTAAAAGCAAAAAAGTCTTGCATCTGCATAACTAACTCTTCCATCCCTTTTTTACCAGCACCAGATACAGCTTGATATGTCGATACATCAACTCTTTTGATACCATATAAATCATCAAGTGGTTTTAGTACTTGTACCATTTGAATTGTTGAACAATTTGGATTGGCAATGATTCCTGTTTCTCTCCAAAGATTGATATCTTCTGGATTTACTTCTGGTACTACTAAAGGTACATTGGCATCCATTCGAAAATGACTAGTATTATCAATAACAACAGCACCACCCTCAACTGCAAATTTTGCAAATTTCTCAGAGATACTTCCACCTGCACTAAAAAAAGCAATGTCAACTTCATTTTCTTCAAAAACTGTATCTGTTAATTCTACAACAGGATATTCTTTTCCATTGAAAGTAATATTTGTTCCTACACTATTAGCACTTGCTAATGGTAAAAGTTCACCAATTGGAAAATTTAACTCTTCCATAACTCTAAAGATCTCTTCTCCAACTGCTCCCGTTGCACCTACAACGGCAACATTATATTTTCCACTCATTTTTACTTATTTTCCTCTTCATTTTCTGTATTACTTAATAAATTTCTTTCTTCCAAATCAACACCAGCCATATCATCAGCTAGTTGAATATCTAGTTCATCATCTTTTGCTTTTGGACATTTTGCGATACTTACAACTTTATCATCTTTATCAACATTTACAATAGTAACTCCACTTGTATTTCTACCAGCTTTTCTAATTGTATTCATATCAACTCGTATCATTTTACCAATAGATGTTAACGCCATTAAATCTTGCTCTTCATCAACAATAACATTTCCAACAACCGTTTTACCAGTTTTTGGACTTAGTTTCATAGAGATTACACCAGATCCAGCTCTGTTCGTTAATCTGTATGCTTCCACTTCTGTTCGTTTACCAACACCTTTTTCAGATACTGTCAATAACTCTTGTTGTTCATGCTCTATAACATCAGCATCTACAACAAAATCAGATTCATCTTTAAACTTGATACCTCTTACACCTCTTGTTGTTCTACCTTGTGTTCTTGTTTTTTCTATATCAAATCGAATAACTTGACCAAGAGCTGTAAATATCATAAGATATTTAGATTCAGGTAGTGTGATTTGTGCTGTTACAATCTCATCTATTACATTACCCTCATCATCAGTATCAAGAACAATAGCTCGTACACCATTACTTCTAATATTACTAAAGTCACTTAAAGCTGTTCTTTTAATAATACCATTTTTAGTAAAAAATGCCATTGATTTATCTTCATCAAAATCAGTTGTAGGGATAATAGCCATAATCTTTTCATCTTCTTTTAGATTGATTAGATTTACTACTGCTTTTCCTTTTGCTGTTCTTCCACCTTCAGGTATTTTATATACTTTTAACCAGTATAGTTGTCCAAAGTTTGTAACAAACAGTAAAGTATCATGTGTATTACTTACGAAGAATTTTTCTATAAAATCATCATCGTGAGTTGTAACAGCAACTTTACCTTTACCACCACGGCGTTGCATTTCGTATGCTTTTATAGGAACTCTTTTTACATAACCATTATGAGTAATAGTAACTACCATTGGTTCGTTTGGAATAAGATCCTCAATATCTATATCGTCATAGCTCTCTTCTATCTCTGTTCTTCTTGGCTCATCATATTTTTCTCTCGTTTCAATAAGTTCATTTTTAATGATCTCATTTAACTTATCTTCAGATTTTAAAATAGATTCTAATTCATCAATGAGTTCTAATAAAGCTCTTAACTCTTCTTCTAGCTTTTCTCTTGAAAGCCCAGTTAAACGACCTAATCTCATATCTAAAATAGCTTTTGCTTGAATCTCAGTTAAATCAAATGCAGCACAAAGTTTTTCATTTGCATCTGCATCTGTAGAACTTGCTCTAATGATTTTAACTACCTCATCTATATTGTCTAAAGCAATTTTTAAACCTTCTAAAATATGAGCTCGGGCTTTTGCTTTCTCAAGATCAAAAATCGTTCTTCTTATAATAACTGTTTTTCTGTGTGTTAAAAAGATATTTAGTATTTGAGGTAAATTAAATATTTTTGGTTCTTTATTGTGAACAGCCAATAAAATGATACCAAAAGTCGTTTGCATAGGTGTCTGTTTATAAAGGTTATTCATAACTATTTCAGACATCGCATCTTTTTTAAGCTCAATAACTACTCTTGTACCCTCTCTATCAGATTCATCTCTAACTTCAGAGATACCTTCTATCATTTTATCTTTTGATAAATTTGCAATTTGCTCTACTAGTCTTGCTTTATTTACTTGATAAGGAAGTTCATCTAAAACAATGATCTCTTTTTTCCCTTTAGTTTCAATATGATGTTTTGCTCTTATTTTTACTTTTCCACGACCTGTTTTATAAGCATCTGTAAAACCTTGTCTACCAAAAATTGTTGCTCCTGTAGGAAAATCTGGACCTTTGATAAACTGCATTAGCTCTGTAGCATCTGCTTTTGGATTATCAATAAGATGTACTAAAGCATCCATAACTTCAGTTGGGTTATGTGGTGGAATTTTTGTAGCCATACCAACAGCAATACCCTCACTACCATTTACCAATAATGTAGGCATTCTTGTAGGAAGAACTGAAGGTTCTTTTCCTGTATCATCGTATGTAGGTATATGATTTACTGTATCTTTATCTATATCTTTTAATAAATCTTCACTCAATTTTGTCATACGAGCTTCTGTATATCTCATAGCAGCTGCATTATCACCATCAACAGAACCGAAGTTTCCTTGACCATCAACTAATGGCACTCTCATAGCAAAATCTTGTGCCATTCTTACAAGTGCATCATAAACCGAACTATCTCCATGTGGATGGTACTTACCAATAACATCACCGACAATTCTTGCAGATTTTTTGTAAGGTGTTCTTGATGTCATATTTAAATCATGCATAGCATAAAGTATTCTTCTGTGAACTGGTTTTAAACCATCCCTTGCATCAGGTAGCGCTCTACCAATAATAACACTCATTGAGTAGTCTAAATATGAAGCCTTAATTGAGTCTTCAATTTTAATATCAACTATATCTTGTGATTCGAAAAGATTTTCCATGTAACTTTGTTACCTTTCTAAAGAAACTTTTTTTACAAAAACCGCTTTTGCTAGTTTTTTTTAAAATTATTTTATTTTATCGAAAAATTACTTAAAAATCAAAAAAGGCTAAGTTGAGATACTTAGCCTTTTTAATTCTCTATATTTTCAATGAATTATTTGTTTTTATAATCCATAATCATTGCATAAGCTTCATCTTTAAGCTTAAGTTTTTCTTTTTTCATTTTTTCAATTTCCATTGGATTAATATGATCAACACCACCCTCTTCTGCTTTTTCTAGTTGATCGTGAAGATCGTTATGTGCATCAAAAATTTTCTTGAAGTGTGCATTTGAAGTTTTTAATTCTGTTACTATTTCTCTGTGTTCGTGAAACATTATATGTCCTTGTATTAATTTTGAAAATGATATCTAAGAAATACTTAAATTTCACTATGAGTTATCATTTTTTAAAGTTAATTTATCGTATACTATATAAATGAAAAAACTGACTCAACTTAAATTTATTTCAAATCGTTTATCTGTTTTATATATTGAAAAAAATAAGTATTTGCAAGATAAACTATACAATTATTTACAACCATTATTTTTAAAAATCTATCAATCAAATAATGGACTCGATGGCTATGAAAAGTATATTCAACATAGTCCAGATATTATCATCACAAGTTTGGAGCTTACTAAAAAAAATGCTTTTGAGCTGATTGCTGATATCCATCATAAAAATCAAAATGTTCCTATAATAGTTTTAAGTCTAAAAGATGATACATTTGAGCTATTAGAGTCACTTGACAATAATAAACTTGTGCTTATACAAAAACCTATGGATTTACAAAAATTAGATTTTCTACTAAGTAAACTACTTTTAGATAATTTTGATCTCAAAAGTAATGGTTCTTTAGAAATCATAAAAAAGGCATTTCAAAATAAAAAACAAATAAGTTGTATCAGTAATTATAAGGGTTTATTTCTCAAAAACCATGCAATTTTAGTTAAAATCAATGAAAATAGTGTATTTTTGAAAATTACAAAAGCTCAACTTATTGCAGCACAATATGAAAAACAGATTATAATACTTTTGGAAGCTCAATATATTCTCGCAGATATAGCAGAAATTAATGCACAAAACTCTATTTTAGAACTGATAAACCCACAGATAATTAACTATCAACAAAGAGATAAAATATATAAACGAATAGTTGTCGATAAGTCATTTAAAGCAAGTCTTATGTACGATAAAACACAACAAGAACTGATACCACTGGACACTTCTTACAAATATATAGCACTTAGTTCCAAATCAATTTTAAATATCGAGAAAAATAGTATTGTAGAGCTTACTATTGGATTTGAAATAAATGGACCCATTAGCTCTATAAATGAAAAAAAATTCACAAAAATATTTGCAACAGGTAAAGTAATTCGAATTGATTCTGATGGAGAAAAACAGAAGTTTGTCATCTCATTAGATATTAAAAAAGCTGGACAAAATGTATTTAAAAAATACTTGCAAGAACGAGAAATTGATATTATTCAAGAATTCAATCAAAAACTAAAGAGTTAAAATGAATCAAAACCTAAAAAAACTTCTTATTAAAACAAAAAAAGCAGTATTTTCGCAACAAATAGGAAATAATACTTCGAATATCAAAGGGGAAGGATATGATTTTGTAGAGCTAAGAGAATACGAAGATGGAGAAGATATTCGTAAAATAGATTGGGTTATTAGTGCTAAAATGCAAAAACCATTCGTCAAAGTATTTCATACACAAAGAGAACTAGATATAAATATTGTACCTATTTTAACAGGAAGTACCTACTTTGGAACAAAGCGCTTTAAAAAAGACACTATCACAGAGATATGTTCTATTTTAGGGTATGTTTGTGTGGCACAAGGTGATAGTTTTAGTAGTTTTATTGCAAATGAAGATGCACAACTCAATACTAAAAAAACAAAAAAGTTATTTGGGGTTGAGAATATGATTGTCAATATTGACAAATATAATCCTCTTGAAAAAAATGCTAACTTTGTAAATATCATTAATGATTTGTATAAAAAAATACAGAAAAAATCTTTAATTTTTTTGATAGGAGATTTTTTCGATACAAATGATTTCAACCTAAATTTACTTGCAAAAAAACATGAAGTAATCATCATAATCGTTAGAGACAAATTTGAAGAAAATCCTATCGCTTTAGGTAGTGTGAATTTTACTGATCCAAATACTTCTCAAACATTCGAAGGGAACTTAAATAGTAACCTAACAGAAAACTATACAAAAAATGTGAAAAAACATGATTCAGAGCTTTTTAAAAATTTAAAAAAAATAGGCGTTCAATTTATAAAAATTTATACTGATGACAATGTGGCACAACAATTAGGAAAAATTTTTCACTAAAAAATAATACTAAATGTTGAACCTTCATTTTCCTGACTTTGAATATCAAGTTTAAAATTGTGTATATTTAAAATGTTTAACACTAAAGAAAGTCCTACCCCCATAGAGTTATTCCATCCATTATTTGAAACTCTATAAAATTTATCTGTAATTTTAAGTTTATCTTTACTACTAACACCTATTCCATAATCTTCAACACTAAACTTTGTTTTATCTATTGTTATATTTACAGCATCTTGTGAGTATTTCAAAGCATTTTCAATTAAATTTGTTATTGCTATGCTCATCATTGTTTCATCAACATCCAAAACTAAATCTGAAGCTTTCAGATTAATATCTCTTGAAGGATAGGTAACTCTTAAATCGTCAATAATACCTTTTGTTAATAGAGTAATATTTGTTGGTACAAAACGAGAAGGCTGTTTCCCTTCATCTAATTTAATGGACAATCGTAATCTATCGATCATATTCGTTAGTTTTTCAGAGTTCGAAACAATTTTGTCTAAAAACTTATCTCTTATATTTGCATTTAAATCTTTATCATCAAGGAGTGTTTGACTATACCCACTAATCACAGCAATTGGGTTTTTGAACTCATGCGAAATAGCAGAAATTATATCGTCTTTTTGTCTATTTGAAAGTTTAAGCTTTGCTGTATATTTTGATTTTTGTTTATCTTTTTTAGCTAAACTTTCTGCTACTTTTGTGAGTATCTTTGTTATTTTTTTGAACTCCACAGAATAATTAGACTCTATTTTTAGTGATTTATTTTGTTTCAGTAAATTATTCAAAAAATCTAAAATCATATTCGTTTCAAATTCCACTTTTTTACTAATTTTAAGTGCTACGACAAAAAATACAATAATAAATAATACTAACAAAATCGCAACTTTAAAAGTAAGATAGAGATACTCTTCATTTATTTTGTCTAAATCTCTAGCCATTCTAATATAGTACGATTCATTATTGAGAATTTTTCTTTTGGAAACATAAAGAAAATCTTTCTTAATTGTTTTTGAATACCGAACAACAGAACCTAATTTATTGTATTTTGATTCTAGTATCTCTGTTCTGTTAAGATGATTGTCCATATTTGACTTATCTTCATCAGATTCAGCTATAACTTTACCATTTTTATCAATAATAGTTATTCTCAAACCAATTACTTGTTTGATTGCCATTATTTGCTCTTCTAAATAGTCAAAATCTTTCACTTGTAAAGAAAAAATATCGATATTATGAATAAGATCTATTTTAGTTTGTTCTATATAGATATTTTTTATCCAAAAATAAGAAACTGTTCCTATAACGAAAAAAACAACCCCAAATAAAATCAAAAATTTTCTTAGAAATATATCATGTAATTTTAACAATTTACATTTCCTTTATAAAAAATATACCCCTCACCTCTTACTGATTTGATATACTCTTTTTCTCCAGTTGGATCAATTTTTTCTTTGAGTCTTTTAATAGCAACATTTACTGTTTTTGATTTTACATCTATATTATCTTCCCAAACATTTTCAAGTAAAATATCTCGACTCAATAAAATATCTACATTTTTAATAAATTCTAATAACAAATCATGTTCTAAATGGGTTAAATTCATATTTTCACCATCTATGATAAACTTCTTTTGAGTTGAGATGTAAGTTATATCTCTTACTTTAATAATATCAAGTTTCTTTTGAGAACGGTTTATTACAGATTTTATTCTAGCTTTTAAAATATCAATATTGAAAGGTTTTGTTATATAATCATCAGCTCCTCTCTCAAAACCTTCTATAATATTTTCATCAGCATCTTTTGCTGTTAGGTATATTACGCTTTGGTTATATCCTTTTGATCGTAACTCCTGAATAAAGATACTTCCCTCAACATTTGGTAAATTTCTATCCATCAAAATCAAATCAATTTTTTCTTCATCAAGAATATCTAATACATTTGAGGTATCTAAACATCCGATCACCTCATAATCTTTATCTAGTGTATATTCAAGAAGTTCTAAAATATCTGGCTCATCTTCTACTATTAAAATTGTATTCATAATTAATTATACCAAAATATTTAAACTCTGTGTATCTCTCCACCATTATTTGCATATAAAAGTAAACTTGCTATACTCATTGCTCTATCTGCAACTTTTTCACTTCTTCGTAATACTACTAACACTTTATGAAATCTATTAAAGTCACTATCTTTAGGGTTTTGTTTAAACAACTCGGACTCAATCATCTCATATAAATCATCAGTTTTATTCTCAGCAATAACAACTTTATTGAAACACTCTTGTGTTTCATCAACACAATCTATACTTAACATATCTACACTATATTTTATAGCATCAACTGTTGATTTTTGCATAGGTATTGCATAATCTTTGATTATTTTTTTATCAACATTTTTACACTCTTCTGTAAAACCTTTAATAAAGTTTCTAGTATTTGCCGATGCTCTTAAAAGTTCATTTGTAATTTTTAAATACGATACCATCCCTCTTAAATCTTTTGCTTCTGGAGAATGCAATGCCAAAGTTGTGATAATATTATTGTCAATATCTTTAATAATATTGCTAACATTTTTAATATATGATTTTGCATCTACAAACACTTTTTCATCGCACTCTTTAAGACCTTCTACTATCAATTCATTTGCTTTTAATAGTCCAGTACCAATAGTAATAATTTCTGACTTTATCTCTTCTAATTTTTCTTGATAATTTGCTAACATTTTTTTCCTTTTAACCAAATCTTCCGGTTATATAATCTTCTGTTTTTTTCTCTTTTGGATTTATAAATATTTTTTCTGTTTCATCATATTCAATTAAATCGCCAAGGTGAAAAAACGCAGTCATATCAGCTATTCTTGCTGCTTGTTGCATATTGTGTGTTACTGTCACAATTGTAAAATCTTTTTTGAGTTCTAACATAAGAGCTTCTATTTTTTCAGTACTAATAGGATCAAGTGCAGATGTTGGTTCATCCATCAAAATCACATCAGGTTTCACAGCAATCGTTCGTGCAATACAAAGTCGTTGCTGTTGACCTCCACTCAATCCAGTACCTGGTTCTCTTAAGATATCTTTTACTTCATCCCAAATACCAGCATTAATAAGTGATTGTTCCACTAATTCATCACACGCTTTCCCTTTTTTTACAATACCATGTTTTAAAGGGGCATAAGCAACATTTTCATATATAGATTTAGGAAAAGGGTTTGGTTGTTGAAAAACCATCCCAATTCTTTTTCTCACACTTACTTCATCAACATCTTTATGATAAATATCTTGACCATCAATAACCACTTCACCTTCAATTCTAGCACTACTTACTAAATCATTCATTCGGTTGATACATCTTAAAAAAGTTGACTTTCCACATCCTGATGGTCCTATCAATGCTGTGATTTTGTTTTCAAAAATTTTAATATTTAAATCATGCAAAGCGTGTTTATTTCCGTACCATAAATTTAACTTGTTTACTTCTATTTTATTTTTGTTCATTTGTACTACTTGTTATTTAATTTAATTGGATTTTATACTAAGAAAGTTACACATTAGTTACAAGAAAAAACTATCCTTATCTTCCATTAAATAATCTTCTTTTTTATAACATACTTTTATATTGAATGGAGTATAATCAGTCTAGAACTAAACAAATAAGGAATTTACATGGAACTTGCATTTGAAATCATTTTTGGTATTATATTTTTTATAATTATCAATGTCATTATATATGATAAATATATACAAAGAAAACATCAACTACTCATCAACTATCCTCTCATTGGAAGAATGCGATATTTTTTTGAAGCACTAAGAGAACCTTTTAGACAATATTTTGGTGATGAAACTTTTTATGAATCAAAAGATAAAGTTGACTGGGTTTATAAAGCTGCAAATGATCAAGCAGGTTATGCATCATTTTCTCCAACACAACCACAAGCAAATCCTAAATTTTTAATGAAACATTCAAATAGTCCACTCAATGATGATGAAGTAAATCAAGAATTTAAAGTTACATTTGGAAAAGATAGAAAGATACCATATACAGCAAAGACTATTATTGCAAGAAGTGCTATGAGTGATGGAGCTATTTCACCTGAGGGAACAAGAGCCTTTACTAAAGCTTCTTTTGAAGGTAACTTTCCTATAAATACAGGAGAAGGAAGTCTTACAACAAACTTTTTCTTTACACACAAAGATCACAATGACTTATGTATGGATCGTATTAAAATTGATGGTTTTAATAAAGTTATCTATTCTGTTATCAAATTCTTTTTAAATAATTATTTAGCGATTAAGTTTTTTAGGAAAACATTATTAAATCAAAAAGAGGTCGATACATATATTTTTGATCAGGATCAATTTGTATTTTTTAGACCAAATTGGGATGCACCACTTGAAAACTTCCCAGAAGAAGTGCCAAAAGATATGCCAGATATTATTTTTCAAATGAGTTCTGGACTTTTTGGTGTAAGAGATGATGAAGGAAACTTTGATGATTTAAGATATCAAAAAACTATGAAATTTTGTAAAATGACCGAAATAAAACTAGCACAAGGAGCAAAACAAACTGGTGGTAAACTAGCAGCTGAAAAAGTAAGTAACTCTATTGCATATTACAGAAATGTTCCTGCAAATACAGCTGTTGTGTCACCAAATCGATTTCCATATGCAAAAACTACAAAAGATCTTTTTGACTTTGTAGCCAAATTACAAAAACTTTCACAAAAACCTGTTGGTATTAAAATCGTTATCTCTAGTCGTGAGGGGATAGAAGATATTGCCAAAGAGATGAAACGAAGAAAAGAGAATAAACTTCCTGGTATTCCTGATTTTATAAGTATAGATGGAGGAGATGGAGGAAGTGCAACAGCACCACTTTTTCTTATGGATTGTGTTGGGTTTCATGTGAAAGATGCTATACACATAGCAGATAATGTTTTAAAAGAATATGGAGTAAGAAAGAAAGTAAAACTCATAGCAGCAAGTAAAATACTTACGCCTGATGATATTGCTGTTGTTATGGCATTGGGAGCAGACTTTATTTATCTTGCGCGTGGGTTTATGATGAGTGCAGGATGTATCCGAGCAAGAATGTGTTCAGGTCATGGTTCTCATCAATGTCCTGTAGGATTAGCAACACAAGATAAAAAACTAAGAAGTGCTTACTTAGTAAACAAACATGCAAATAAAACTGTACAATATCATAAAAATCTTTTAGCAGGTGTTAAAACTATTTTGGCTGTTATGGGATTGAAAAATGTAAAAGATTTAGATAAAGACCATTTAACATTTATAGATAAGAATGGATTTATTTATACAAATATAGATAGATATTTAGACAAAAAAATAAATACTTAAGAGAAAATTCTCTTAAGTATTTTCTTTTCAATTTTCGAAGACTACCACTTTACTTCGAATTTTTTTCTTAAGTAAACAGCAAAAGCATTCAATGAGATAAGAACAGTTAATAAAACTAAAATACCAGCTGCTGTTCTCTCAATATAAGCTCTTTCTGGCATTCCTGCCCATGTAAATATTTGAGCTGGCATAACAGTAGATGCTTCTAATACTGTTGTAGGACTATCAGGAATAAATGCAATCATCCCAACAATAATTAAAGGAGCTGTTTCACCCATCGCTTGAGCAAGTCCAATAATAGAACCTGTCATAATACCAGGAAAAGCCAAAGGTAAAACATGATCTTTTACAACTTGTACTTTTGTTAAACCAAGACCATATCCAGCTTGTCTAATACTAGCAGGTACACTTCTTAAAGCAGCTCTTGAACTTACTACAATAATTGGTAAAGTCATCAAGGCAAGTGTTAATCCACCAACAAGAGCAGAACTTCGAGGCATTCCAAAAAGATTGATAAAAATAGCAAGTCCTAATAATCCAAATAAGATAGATGGAATAGCTGCTAAGTTATTAATATTTACTTCCAAAAACTCACTCCATTTCCCTTGTGTACTAAACTCTTCAAGATAAACTGCTGTTGCAACCCCTATTGGGAAAGCAAACAACATAGCAACACATAAAGTCATAACAGTACCAATCATAGCAGATAATATACCAGAGTATTCAGGTGTTTTACTATCTCCTTGTGTGAAAAAGATTGTATTAAATCTTTTTTCTAATCTATTGTTTTTTTCTAAATCTTGAATTGTTTTAAGATCTTTATCTTTAATTTTATAATAGTAATCTTTCATATACATATCAACTTGATCATCAGCAAGCATCCAAATAAGATTTGTAGTGTTCATTAACTTTTCATTATTTCTTATTTGATTAGGTATCTCTCTTAAAGCTGCTCTACTTACTATATTTAAATATTTTCTATCTACTGCTTTACGATAGCTTTTTAAACTTTTTTCATTGTAAGTAACTTCTACTTGTACATAAGTTTGTTGAACTGCTGTACTTCCTTTTATAACCATATCTCCTAAAAAAATAGCTAAAAACACAAGTGAAAATACTAATGATGTGATAGTAAAATACTTGAATATTTTTGCTTTTCCATGTCTTTTTTTTAAACTTGGGTCATAAAAGATATTATCTTTTTTTGATACTTTTTTTAATGTATTTTTTGTGTTTTTCATTATAAACTACTCATTTTATATTTTTCTTTGAATCTTTGAATCATTCTCACAGATACAATATTTAAGACCAATGTCACAACAAATAACGCTAATCCAAGTGCAAAAGCACTTAAAGTAGCAGGTGAATTAAAAGCTTGATCACCAACTAAACTATCAACAATTCTTACTGTAACTGTTGTCATATCTTCTAAAATATTCCATGATAAATTTGGTCGTAGACCTGCTGCCATAACAACAATCATTGTTTCTCCCAAAGCTTTGGATATTCCTAATAATGCAGCCGAAATAATTCCAGGAAGCGCAGAAGGTAAAACAATATCTTTTATTGTTTCTGCTTTAGTCATACCAAGCGCTAATGAACCTTTTCTTAAACTATCAGGTACAGCAGAAATTACATCATCACTTAATGAAGATATTACAGGAATTATCATAATCCCCATAACCACACCTGAAGCTAATGCACTGTTAAAAGATGCATCAATTCCCATAGAATTACAAACATTTACAATAAAAGGTGCAACTGTAATTGCTGCGAAAAAACCATATACAACTGTAGGTATTCCTGCCAAAATTTCTAGTAATGGTTTGAGGTAAGTTCTTTGTTGTGAAGAGGCATACTCACTCATAAATATTGCACTTCCTAATCCAATAGGTAATGCAACACACATAGCAATAAATGTAATGATAAAAGTTCCAGCAAAAATAGGTAATGCACCAAATTTACTATTTATGGTTCCTGGAGACCATTCCGTACCTGTAAAAAAGTAAACGAAACTCTTTAACTTGAAAAATTCGATAGCTTCAAATAATATCGAAAACAAAATACCAAATGTGGTCAATATTGATATTGTGGCAGCAGCTATAAGAAAATATCTTATAATATTTTCTTGTAACTCTATAGTTTTATTTTTACTTTGAAAAGTTGACAAACTCATCCTTTAATATTTTTTTTGAATTTTATTATTATTAAGTTACGAGTTGGTTACTTTTTTAGAGTAAAGGTTTATATTATTATGCTGCGTCTAATGAAAGATCAATAATATGTTGAGTATCTGTAATCAAGTCAATAATAACGAATATATCCCAACCATAATCATACGCAATATCATAAATAAAATCTTTATCATTTATATTATTGAATGGATAAACTTCACAATCATTAAATGGAATAATAATTGCTTCAAAATGATTCGCTTTTGCCAATGATATATCACTTTCAAAATCTTCTAGATACTTTTTAATATTTATCTTTTTCATAAAAATCCTTTGAAGAATTATATATAAAAACAATAACTTCTTGATTACAATATTACTGTATATATCGTGCTTTTTTTGACTCTTTTATTTTATTGACATCTACTAAAATAAATCCATCAATACAATTTGAAAAAGATGGATCTATATTAAATCCATGAAATTCTACTCCACCTTCATCGCATAACTCACTATATTGTTTGTAAAGTGTTGGGATAGAACAATTCATAGTTTTCAAATTCTTTTTTAATGATTTTAAATCATTTTTATAATTGTTATAATTTGCAAAAACCAACATATCAGATTTATCAATCTTTTTTGAAGTATATTTAAACTGTTGTACCTCTTCAATCAGTTTTATTTTTGGAGCAAAATAATAGGAATAAAATTTTATAATTAAATTTTGTGCTTCTGTTGGTAAAGTCCCACTTAAAGTAACAGGACCATACATATATTTTATATGTGGATTAGCCTTTAAATAAGCCCCTATTCCAAACCAAAGATAATCTAAAGCTCTACTTCCCCAATATTTTGGTTGAACAAAACTTCTCCCTAATTCAATCGAATTTTCTAACTTTTCATCAAATTGATTTTGAAATCTAAATAAAGTATGTGTATAAAATCCCTCATAGCCATAATCATTCAAAATTTTTTTAGCATCTCCTATTCTATAAGATCCAACAATCTCAAGTTCAGATTCATCCCATAAAATAATATGCTGATAATATTTATCATATTTATCAGTATCTCTTTTTTTATTCACACCCTCATTTACTTTTCTAAAACTAATCTCTCTTAAACGACCAATCTCTTTTAAAATTGATGAATTTGGCATATAATTATATAAATATATTATTTTCCCATCCGTAGTTTTACCCAAAATCTGTGCACTTTGCAATTCTTTTTTTATAAGTCGTATATTATCACTATGCGCAATGGCGTTTTGTGTTGTAAAAAATGTTTTTTTCCCTTTTTTCAAACTATATAGATGTTTTTTATATATTTGCAATAGTTCTTTATTTTCAAGATTTTTAGGAGAGGTATCTTTACTTGAGATCAATTTTCCTATTTTAATACTGACATTTTTATCTTTTTGTTTAAACATCTCATCACTTAATAGTAGTGTCGAAAATGTTTTATTTAAAATCGACACAGTATAAAAAAGTTTTGAATTTTTCGCATCTACTAAAATAGGCAGTATTGGACTATTGGTTTTTTTTGCAAATTGTAAAAAACCTTTTTTCCATTTACCATCTTTTATTCCAGTAGGACTAACACGACTAACTTCACCTGCTGGAAATATTACAATCGCTTCTTCACTATTTAAAGACTCATATATTTGTTTAATTGTTTCTTTTGATTGTTTCTTTTTAAAAGTGTCTACCTTGATAAATAAAGAGTTTATGGCGTTAATATCTGCTAAAAAATTATTTGCTACTATTTTTACATCTTTTCTTATTTTACCAATTAACTTCAAAAGGCAAAGTGCATCTAAAGCGCCTAAAGGGTGATTTGCTATAATAACTACTCTTCCTGTTGAAGGGATATTTTCTATGTCATTACTAGAATAGGAAAAATCAAATTGAAAGTGATCTAAAACGGCTTCAACAAACTCAAAACCATCAAGATGAGAATTTTCTTCTAAAAAATTATTTATGCTATCTTCATGTACTATTTTTTGAGCTATTTTAAATAATGATTTTTTAAATAAATCCGACCTAGTACTTAATTTGGGAAACTTTTTTATTATCTCGTTTTGAATATTTATCATATGACAATCATATATAAGAAAAGTAACAAGATAGTTACAAAAAATAGGAGCTTCTTAATATTAATACTTATTTGCAACTTAAATTTTAAAATATTTAAGAAATAAATATAAATCAAGTTATTTATTTATGATATAATTATCTATCTAAAAATGAAGGAATGAAATGTTTACTAACATCTCTACAAGAAAGAAAATTTTACTCAATATGTTTTTCGCACAGTTAGGTTTTGCAACTATTACAACTGTATCAATATTAAGTCACTCACAATTTACAGCGATTATTACTGTAAATATAATCTTTGCTATTATTATCGCTTATACCAACTATGCTGCAATGAAAAGAATTGTAGGAGGTATTGAGAGATTTAAACTTTATATGGAAGATATCATGGATTTTGCATTTATGAGAGTAAATAAAATTAACAAAGCACAATATATGAAAAATGATGAAATTGGATTAATATTAACAGAGTTAAATGATTATGTTGATAGATTTGATCAAATGAGAAAAGAAGATATGAAGGTTTTGGGAGAAATCGTTCTTACTTTAGATAAAATGTCCCAAGGTATTTACCAATGCAGAATCCATTCAAAATCAAAAAATTTTATGATAGAAGCTCTTCGAAATACACTCAATAATTCATTAGATCAGTCAGAGAAAAATATGATTTCACTAAGAGATAATGTTGAACTCTATGCAAATAATGATTTTAGAGATAGTATAAATATAAATCCAAAAATGAAAGGTGATTTACTTTTGGTGATGCAAAGTGTAAATAAACTTGGCAATTCATTAAGTAATGGTGCAAAATCAAATTTAGAAAACGGTAAACACCTAGAATCAAATTCAGCTACCATGACTGATTCTGTAAATAATCTAGCAGACAAAGCTAATCAACAAGCAGCTTCTCTTGAACAAACAACTGCAGCGGTTGAAACAATTACAACTATTACAAGAAACAATTCAACAAATGCATCTAAAATGTCTGAGTTAGGAAATAAAGTTAATGATGAAGTAACAAATGGAATGAAACTCGCAAACCAAACTTCACAAGCGATGGATAGTATAAATGAGCAAGTAACAGCTATCAATGAAGCAATAACAATAATTGACCAAATAGCATTTCAGACAAATATTTTATCTTTAAATGCAGCAGTAGAAGCTGCAACA